>Ga0247821_10000036_pt1 | contig 63913 bp, 56 predicted proteins | sample 13C_Glycerol_Day_FD_192481 | JGI IMG/M metagenome (GOLD analysis project Ga0247821, IMG submission 192481) | Soil microbial communities from agricultural site in Penn Yan, New York, United States - 13C_Glycerol_Day14 | ecosystem: Environmental > Terrestrial > Soil > Agricultural land | place... | reverse complement strand
TGTGAGAGTAGGTCATCGTCAAGATTAAATTCCGAAACCCCTATCTGCATATGCAGGTAGGGGTTTTGTCTTTCTGGCCACCGCCACCGCCACCGCTCGCTGTAGCCTGGTGCAATTGCGGGCCAAAAAAAACCACCCCGAAGGGTGGTCTCGTCTCATCCGTTACCGCTCAGTCGCCGTAATACTCGCAACCACTGGTGCAGGTCTCATGGATGCGCACCTTGGACAGCTCAGGCAGCAGCGGCTTGACCTGGTCCCAGATCCACTTGGCGATCACTTCGCTGGTCGGGTTTTCCAGGCCGGGGATGTCGTTCAGGTAGTTGTGGTCCAGCTGCTCGTACAGCGGCTTGAAGATCGCCTTGATCTCGGCGAAGTCGCGAATCCAGCCGGTATGCGGGTCCAGGGGACCGGTCAGGTGCAGGGCAACCTTGAACGAATGGCCATGCAGGCGACCACACTTGTGTCCTTCGGGAACGTGCGGGAGGCGGTGCGCCGATTCGAAGGTGAACTCTTTGAAAATTTCCACGATGTCTCAACTCTGAAAACCAATGCTGCCGATCAGTTTACCAGCATGGTGGTTACAGCGGTTGCAGTTGCTGATGCAGCTTGCCGGTTTCAATCAGTTCGAGCAGTTCGTCGCCCAGGCGCCGGCTTTCGGACATCGCTGTGTGCCAGTAGCGCTGTCGGCTGCCGGCATCGCCCATGAAGCGTTTGAAGTCGCTACGGTCAGGTAGCTTGCCGAAGGGCAGGCTGGCCAGGTACTGGGCCGATGGGGCCAGCAGCAGCACGTTGCGCAAGCGCTCGGCATCACCACGGCGCCAGGGCAGGGCCTTGTCGAACCAGCCAGGAATGACCTTGTCGGTAAAGTGCGGGTAGAGCACGATGTCGTCGCCCCGGTAGGGCAGGTCCAGGTGATAGTCGAGCAACCCGCCATCGCGGTAGGTGCCCTGGCCCACCCCCGGGATGTCCCGTACGCCTTCCATGACCATGGGGATGGAACCTGAGGCCAGCAGGGCGTGGCGCAGGTTGGTCACATCCAGCGGTAGGCAACGAGACGGAAAGTCGCTCAGGGGCTGCAGCGGCGGGTTGCTGCGGGCGTCATGCAGGATGATCCGCTCGAAATGCCGCGCCAGCCGCGGGCGGCCGATCAGGTTGTCGGCGATCACCGAAGACAGGCCCACGCCCAGGCGCCCGCGATGATCATGGGCGAGCAGCCCGTGGCTTTTCACCACCATGATGTTCAGGCGGTAATCGCGGTTGTCGAGCACCTGTGCGTCGCGGCCCTGGAGCAGGTCGTCGAGCATGCGCTGGCAGCTGCGGCTGACTTCGGCCTGGGTCACGCCCTTGGCGAAATCCTGTTCGGTGTACAACTGACCGAGACGGCGCAAGGCTTCGGCCGGGTCGGGCAGGCAGGCACTGGCGAAGCGCCAGGAGCCGATCGAGGCACCGATCAGTGCGCGCTCGCGGGGTGCGCCAGGCAGCCAGTGGCCAAACAGCGCCAGGTCCAGGCCCTGGATACCCAGGGCCTTGGGCCCGCCCGCGGCGCCCGGCAACACTCCTACATCCGCCGCCTGCAACCCGCGCTCGCGGATACGGCTCAGGGCGCGACTGCCTGCCTTGAGGGTCAGGGCCGGGTACTTGATGTGGATTGCGCTCATACGGGCCTCGCTGTCTGGAACCGGCAATTATAAAGAACAGCGGTCCGGTTGTGGGGCGGGGGTGCGCTATCATGTCGCCAGTTGTTTTCAGCTTCAATTAAGTTCGGTTGGTTACTCTAGGCCCCGTAGACACATTATTGATCTCGACGGAGAGACCCCATGAAGACGTTGACTGCCCTGTTCGCCGCCGCTGCCCTTGCCCTGGGTGCCAATGTTGCCCTGGCCAAGGATGTACAACCCGATGAAGTCGTGAAGCTGGTGAATGCCAAGACCATCAAATCCCTGGACGAGCTCAAGGCTGCCGCTGTCGCCAAGCACCCTGGTTCCACCGTCACCGATTCCGAACTGGAAGACGAGTACGGCCGCTACATCTACAAGGTCGAATTGCGTGATGCCCAGAACGTCGAATGGGACGTGGACATCGACGCCAAGACCGGTGAAATCCTCAAGGACGCCCGGGATAACTGATGACCCTTCCATTGCGAACAGCACAGACGGTACTCGTTGCGCTGTTGGCCCTCTGCTCACTGGTGCAGGCCCGCGACCTCGATCAGGATGAAGCCCTGAAACTGCGCCAGCAGGGCGTTATCCTGCCGCTGGAGCAACTGCTCAACGATGCCCTGGGACGCTATCCCGGGGCGACGTTGCTGGAAGCGGAACTGGAAGAGAAGCACGGCCGTCTTGAATACGAGGTCGAGTTGTTGACCCCTGAAGGGGTGGTGCGCGAGATCAAGCTCGATGCATCCAATGGAGCGTTGCTCAAAGACGAGGAAGATGACTGATGCGCCTGTTACTGGTCGAGGACAATGTGCCGCTGGCCGACGAGCTGACCCAGGGCCTGCAACGCCAGGGCTATGCCGTGGACTGGCTGGCCGATGGCCGTGACGCGGTCTACCAGGGCGCCAGCGAACCCTATGACCTGATCATCCTCGACCTGGGCCTGCCCGGTCTGCCGGGGCTCGAGGTGCTGGCCCAATGGCGCGCCTCGGGTCTGGCGACACCTGTGCTGATCCTGACGGCGCGCAGTTCCTGGGCCGAACGTATCGAAGGCCTGAAGGCCGGTGCCGACGACTACCTGAGCAAGCCGTTTCACCCCGAAGAGCTGCTGCTGCGTGTCCAGTCATTGTTGCGCCGGGCGCGTGGCCTGGCCAACCAGCCGACCCTGGAAGCGGCTGGCCTGCAACTGGACGAAGGACGCCAGTGCGTGACCCGTGACGGCGTCGATATCCAGCTGACCGCCGCCGAGTTTCGCCTGTTGCGTTACTTCATGCTGCATCCCCAGCAGATCCTGTCCAAGAGCCACCTGGCCGAACACCTGTACGACGGCGAGACCGAGCGCGACTCCAACGTCCTGGAAGTCCACGTCAACCACCTGCGCCGCAAGCTTGGCCGCAGCGTCATCGAGACCCGTCGCGGCCAGGGTTATCGTTATGCCGGGAGCAGCGAGTGAAGTCGATCCAGGCACGCTTGAGCCTTGGCCTGATCGCGGTACTGGTGCTGGTAGGGCTGGCCCTGGCGCAGATCAGCCTGTGGTTGTTCGAGGTGGGGTTGCAGCGCTACCTGGAGGCGGGGCTGCGCAAGGAGAGCGAGAACCTGCTGGTCGCCCTGGTACGCGGGCAGAGCGGCCTAGAGCTCGATGAACGACGTATTTCCTCGGCCTACAAGCGCCCGTTCTCCGGCTACTACTTCCGCATCGATTTCGACGGCGGCAACTGGCGATCCCGCTCACTCTGGGACCTGGACATGCCGACCCCGGACACCGCCGGCCTGCACACCGACCTGCAACTGGGGCCGGAAAACCAGCAACTGCTGGTATTGCGCAGCGACTACCGGCGTTTCGGCCAGTCGATTGCCATCAGTGTCGCCCAGGACTACACCCCGGTACGTGACCAGTTTCGTCGCATGCAGCAGATCGGCCTGGGCCTGGGCCTGGTCGCGTTGATCCTGGTGCTGGTGTTGCAGCGCATCACCGTGACCCGCTCATTGCGACCGCTGGAACGCGCGCGGGAACAGATCGCCCAGTTGCAGCAGGGCAAGCGCACACAGCTCGATGCCCAGGTGCCCAGTGAGCTTGAGCCCCTGGTCGCCCAGATCAACCACCTGCTGACCCATACCGAGGACAGCCTGCGGCGTTCGCGCAATGCCCTGGGCAACCTTGGGCATGCCTTGAAGACGCCGTTGGCGGTGCTGCTGAGCCTGGCGTCCAGCGAGCGCCTCAAGGACCTGCCCGAGGTTCGCGAGCAACTGCGCGAGCAACTGCAGCAGATCCAGCAGCGCCTGAGCCGCGAGCTCAATCGTGCGCGCCTGGCCGGTGACGCCTTGCCGGGTGCGCAGTTCGACTGCGACGCCGAACTGCCTGGACTTCTGTCGACCCTGGGCATGATCCATGGCGAAGGCCTGGAACTGAGCCAGCGCGTTCCCGCCGGCCTGCTCCTGCCCTGGGACCGCGAAGACCTGCTGGAGCTGCTGGGCAACCTGCTGGACAACGCCTGCAAATGGGCTGACACCCTGGTGCAATTGAGCATCGAGGAGCAACCGCAGCACTATCGGCTGTTGATCGACGACGACGGCCCGGGCATTGCCGAGGCGTTGCGCGAACAGGTGCTCGAACGGGGCACGCGGCTGGATGAGCAGGTCGACGGCCATGGGCTGGGGCTGGGCATCGTGCGTGACATCGTCGATGCCTGGGGTGGCAGCATGGCCTTGCAGGAAAGTCCGTACGGCGGTCTGCGGGTCAGCATCGAATTGCCGCGCCGCCGACCTGTGTAGCCGCTGCCGCCAGGCTGCGATCGGCCGCGAAGCGGTCGTAGAACCTGACTTTGCGCTGCATCTGGTCTACCGCGGCGCCTGGTTTGCGGCTGCTGCGCAGCCGATCGCAGCCTGGCGGCAGCGGCTACAGGTGCATCATCAGGCTCAGCATCACCGGTAGCGTCAGCGCTGCCAGTACGGTCTGCAAGGCAATGATGTTGGCCATCAGTGGCGCGTTGCCGCCCATTTGCCTGGCCATCACATAGGAAGAAGACGCCGTCGGCAGCGCCTGGAACAGGATGGCGACTATCGCCGCCTGGCCGCTCAGGCCCAGCAGGCGGCAGACGCCATAGGTGGTCAGCGGCAACACCACGAACTTGAACAGCGAAGCGGCCAGCAACGGCCGGGCACCCAGGCCCCGGGCGTTGCTACCCAGGGCCGCGCCGACGCACAGCAAGCCCAGTGGCAAGGCCGCCTGGCCCAGTGCCTTGATGGTCGGTTCGAGGCCCGGTGGCAGGCCCAAACCGGTCACGTGCAAGGTGATACCGATGATGCAGCCAACGATCAGCGGGTTGCTGAAGATCGCCTTGATCACCGCCAGGTACGAACTCTGGTTGCCGCTGTAGCGGGCGAAGACCATCACGCACAAGACATTCACGGCTGGTACGATCGCGGCATTGGCCACGGCGGCCAGGGCGATGCCGCCACTGCCGTAGAGCCCGGCCGCCAGGGTCGCGCCAATGTAGTTGTTGAAGCGCACGCCGCCCTGGAACACCGAGGTGAAGCTGGCACCATCGCCGGCCACCCTGCCTTTGCACAGCACCAGCAAGAGGGCGCCGAGCAGGGTCGAGAGCAGCAGCACGGTCACCATGTCGAACACCGGCAAGCCGCTCAGGTCGGCAGTCGCCAGGCTGTGTACGAACAAGGCAGGCAGGAGCACGAAGTAGCTCAGGCGTTCCGCTGCCGGCCAGAACGACTCGCCAAGAAAGCCCCGCGCGCGCAGCCAGCCTCCCAGCGCAATCAGCAAGGCGATGGGGACGATGGTGGCGAGGATCAATTGCAGCATCTGGCATTTCCCTGTCAGTCAGCACGCCCGGATGGGAGTGGACATCAGGCTAGCCTGTCGCACTGAAAGAAAAAAACGCAGAATTCTCAATCGACCGTTGAGAAAAACTTCAGGGTTGGCCCAGGGCGGTTTTCAATACGGCGGTCAGGTGGCGACGACGGCTGCTGGCATGTTCGAGCAAGCCCACGTGGCGCACGCACTGAGGTTCACCGAAAGGCAGCAAGGTCACGGCGGGCAAGCGCTGAAGGTCGTCATCGGCCAGCGGCACTATGGCCACGCCCAGGCCCATCGAGGCCATGTGCGTCAGGGCCTGTTGGCTGTCCAGTTCCATCTGCTCGCTGACAGGCAACTGCTGCTTGCGCAGCTCCTGCTCGATGATGCGTCCGGCCCAGGCACGCTTGTCGAAGCGCAGGAAGGGTTGGCTGGCCAGTAATTCACGCAGGCCGGTACCCGCGAAGGCAGGGCCCGCCACGGCCCAGAAGCGGTTCTTGTACAGCGGTGTGAAGTCCAGGTTGGCCGGGTAGGGCGCAACCGGTTCTGTGGTGATGGCCGCATCCAGTTCGCCGTCTTCGACGCGCCGGGCCAGCTCGGCGGACATCCCCGAGAGTACGCTGATATGCAGGTGTGGATGCTCGGCCTTGATCCGCACCAGGGCGGCAGGCAGACGGCTGGCCAGGGCAGTCTGGATGGCACCGATTTTCAGGCGTCCGCTCAGGCCCGGGCCGCTGATCAGGGCGTCGGCCATCTCGTCGTAGGCCGCGAGGATCCCCTCGGCCCGTTCCACGGCCAGGTGTCCGGCCTCGGTCAGGCTGACCTGGCGACGGCTACGGTCGAACAAGGTGACTTTCAGTTCCTCTTCCAGGCTACGGATATGCAGGCTGACCGCTGAGGGCGTCAGGCTGAGCACGTCGGCGGCGCGGGCAAAGGTGCCATGACGGGCGATGGTGACCAGGGTGCGCAGGGCCTTGAGTGACAACTGGAAGCTCCGGTGCCGGGCAAGAAGAAGCGTCCATGATGGCTGCAATCCAGCCCGGTTGAAAGCCTTTCACAGGCCCGCTTCGACCTTGCCGGCCCGCTCCGCGGGCAGCCAGGCTTTCCAGATCTGCGGGTGCTCCTTGAGGAACCGCTTCGCCGCTTCCTTGGGGGATTGCCGGGTTTCACTCATCTGCGCCAGGGTCTGGTTGAGAGTGTCGATCGGCAGGTCGACTTTGCTGAACAGGTCGATCAATTCGGGGTACTGCTGCTTGAACGGCGCCGAGACACCAATGGACAGCTTCGCCGGCAGCGACTGGCTGCCCTGCGGGTCGGGGTGGCTGGCATCGGTCAGGGTTTTCCAGGCCTCGGCATTGAAGGGCGGCTCCTGCAGGCGCACCAGCTCGAAGCGGCCCATCAGCGGGGTAGGTGACCAGTAGTAGAACAGCACCGGCTTGCCACGGCGGATCGACGAGGTGACCTCGGCGTCCAGGGCGGCGCCGGAACCGCTGCGAAAATTCACGTACAGCTCATTGAGGCCATAGGCCTTGAGCTTCTGGCTGTTGACGATTTCCGAGGTCCAGCCGCTGGGGCTGTTGAGAAAGCGGCCCTTGCCCGGGGCTTCCGGGTCGCTGAACACCTGGGCGTAACGCTTGAGGTCGGTGACCGTGCGCAGGTCCGGGGCCAGGGGCTGGATACCGCGCGCGGCATCGCCCTTGATCACGAAGGCGGGTACGTACCAACCCTCATCGGCGTTCTTCACCGTATCGCCGATGGCGAACACCTGGCCGGCCTGTTCGGCCTTGACCCAGGCGGGGCTGCGGCCGGCCCATTCTTCGGCGATCACCTGGATGTCGTTGCGGGCCAGGGCCACTTCCATGCTGACGGTGCTGCCGGGCAGGGTGTCGGTGGGGTAGCCGTAACCTTTCTCGACGATCAGGCGCAGGATCTCGGTGGTCAGGCTGCCGCTTTCCCAGGTGATGTCGCCGAAGTGGATGGGGGTGGTCTTGTCGGCGGCATGGCCGTGGCCGACCAGGCTCAGGGCGAGCAGCGCGCTGCCCAGCAGGGTGGTGAGTCGGTTCATGCGGCCTCGCTCGCAGGTATCTGGAGTCTGGCAAGTGTAGCCGCTGCCGCCAGGCTGCGATCGGCCGTGAAACGGCCGCCGACCTGGCGACTGCTTCGCAGTTGATCGCAGCCTGACGGCAGCGGCTACACCCGTATTGCGTCAGACGCGGAACTGGTCCATCAGCCCCTGCTGCTGGTTGGCCAGGCTGTTGAGCGACTGACTGACCCGCGCCGACTCGTTGGCCTGGCCGGAGAGCGACTCGGTGACGTCGCGGATGGTCGCGACGTTGTTGTTGATCTCCTCGGCCACGGCGCTCTGCTCCTCGGCCGCGCTGGCGATCTGCAGGTTCATGTCGCTGATCACCGTCACCGCGTCGCCGATCTGCTGCAGGGCGGTCACGGCCTGGCCCACCTGCTCGACGCTGCCCTGGGCCTGGCGATGGCTGCTGTCCATGGCGCCGACCACCTCGCGGGTACCGGCTTGCAGTTCCTCGATGACCTGACGGGTTTCTTCCACCGATTCCTGGGTGCGGCGGGCCAGGTTGCGCACTTCATCGGCCACCACGGCGAAACCGCGACCGGCTTCACCGGCACGGGCCGCCTCGATGGCGGCGTTGAGTGCCAACAGGTTGGTCTGTTCGGCGATGGAGCGGATGACTTCCAGCACCGAGCCGATCTTCTCGCTGTTCTGCGCCAGGCCTTCGACCTGGACCATGGCGGTGCTCATGTCGGCGGCCAGGGTGTCGATGCTGGTGGTGGTGCGGTCGATCACCGCCAGGCCCTGGCGGGTGGCCTGGTCGGCATCGCGGGCAGCCTGTGCCGCCTGGGCGGCGCTGCGGGCGACGTCCTGGGCGGTGGCGCTCATTTCATGGGAGGCGGTGGCCACCTGGTCGACCTGGCGGTACTGCTGTTCCATGCCGGCGCTGGTCTGGCTGGCGATGGCCGAGGACTGGTCGGCGGTGTCGCGGGCTGCCTGGACCGAGCGTTTGACCTCGGCAATGGTCGGCTGCAGCTTGTCCAGGAAACGGTTGAACCAGCCGGCCAGTTCACCCAGCTCGTCGCGCTTGTCGTACTGCAGGCGACGGGTCAGGTCGCCTTCGCCACTGGCGATATCCTTGAGCATGGCGGCCACGCCGAGGATCGGCCGGGTCACACCACGGGCCATCAGCCAGATCAGCAGTAGGCCGACCACCGCCGCCAGGCCGCCCAGGCCCAGCTCGACCAGGGTACCGCTGGTGTTGCGCTGGTCGAGTTCCTGCTTGAGGGCTTCGGCCGGGCCGGTCAGGGCGCTTTCCGGTACGTCGAGCAGCACGCCCCAGGGCTTGCCGCCGGGAATCGGGGCGAAGGAGGCCAGCACCTTGAGGCGCTGGTTATGGTGCAGGCTGTGCAGCGGCGTGCTGTCGGTCAGCAGGCGGACCAGTTCGGCGCCTTTTACCGGGTCGACCTGGTCAAGGCGCTGGGCCAGCTTGCCGGCATCCGGGCTATAGCCGGCCAGCAGACCAGCCGGGCTGAGAATGCTGACCTGGGTCTGGCCCTGGTAGAGATTGCGACTGGCTTGCTGGCTCAGGGCCTGCAGGCTGTTGAGGTTGATGTCGATGGACAGGGTGGCGACCACCTTGTCGGCGACGATCAGCGGGAACACGATGCTGGTCATCAGCACCTGCTGGCCGTTGATCTCATAGAAGTACGGCTCGATCACGCAGGTCTTGCGGGTGGTGCGCGGACACACCGACCAGGTGTTGGCCGGCTCGCCGCTGGGGCCGATGCTGGTGTCGGCCATGTCCTTTTCCGGCAACGCCATGGAGGTCAACTGGCCCGGGGTCGGTTGCGACCAGTACAGGGCAAAGCGACCTTTCTCGTTGCTGCCCAGTTGCTCCTGGTTGACGAACAGCGCGTCCTTGTTGTCCAGGGCATCGGGCTCGAACACCAGCGACAGGCCGAGCAGGTCGGGGTTGGCCTGCAAGGCGGCACGCACCTGGCGGGTCAGGTCTTCGCGCAGGTCGAAGGCGTCGAGAAAGCGCTTTTCGGCCTGCTCGCGCAGGAACAGCACCTGGCGGGAGAAGCCGGCGCCGTACTGGTAGGCATCCATGAACTGGCGACGGATGTTCAGGGCCTGGACTTCGCCCTGGGACTCGATGCGTCCCTGGGCCGATTCGGTGAGCATCTGCATGCTGCTGGCCTTGACCAGTTCCGAACTGTGCTCCATGCGGTACAGCGAGAGTCCCACCAGCAAGGTAACGATGCTGGCCAGGCACAACCCGGCCAGCAGGGTGATCTTCCACTGAATGGAAAGTTGTCTGAACGACATGGCGAAGTCCTTTGATCCAGAAAGATTGAGGCTAACGACCTTATCGGCGGGCAGGCTGTTTTCTTTATTCAAGCGTTCAACTTAAATGCGTCGTTTTCGGTCGCCCAGACGACACCGGCGCAGCGCCGGACTTTGACAAGCGCAAGGCCCTGCTTCAGAGTGTGCGCCCCCAATAAAAATACCTGTCGTTCGGCCACTGCTCCCGAGCAGTTTGTCGCCGTAGCGGTCGCTTTTTGTCTGGTTTCTAGAGGTCACAGGAATGAATGCAGTAATTGCCGCGGTCGGCATCATGCTGATACTGAGTCTGTCCCGCGTGCATGTGGTGATCGCCCTGATCGTCGGCGCGCTGGTGGGCGGGCTGGTGGGCGGCCTGGGTATCGAAGGGACGCTCAAGGCGTTCAATGGCGGGCTGGGCGGTGGTGCCACCGTGGCCTTGTCCTACGCCTTGCTCGGCGCCTTTGCCGTGGCGATCGCCAAGTCCGGGATGGCCCATGCCCTGGCCGATCGTGCCCTGGCCATGATCGACCGCCAGGGGCATACCGACGGCGGCAAGATCAAATGGCTGCTGATCGGCCTGCTGCTGGTGGTGGCGATCTCCTCGCAGAACATCCTGCCGATCCACATCGCCTTCATTCCGCTGCTGGTGCCGCCGCTGCTGTATGTGCTGACCAAGCTGCAGATCGACCGGCGCCTGGTGGCCTGTGTGATGACCTTCGGCCTGATCACCCCGTACATGTTCCTGCCGGTGGGCTTCGGCAACATCTTCCTCAACGAGATCCTGTTGGCTAACGTCAGCCGCAGCGGCGTGGATGTCAGTGGCGTCAACGTCACCCATGCCATGGCCATTCCGGCGGCGGGCATGCTCTTCGGCCTGCTGCTGGCGGTGTTTTTCAGCTACCGGAAAAAGCGCGTCTATGACCTGGAGAAGATCGAGCAGGTCGAACAGGTGGCGGTGCGCTACAACCCGCTGACCCTGCTGGTGGCCGGCGTTGCCATCGCCTCGGCCTTCATCATCCAGTTGCTGCTGGATTCGATGATCATCGGTGCCATGACCGGTTTCCTGATCTTCTCGCTCTCGGGCATCGTGCGCTGGAAGGAAACCGATGACCTGTTCACCGAAGGCATGAAGATGATGGCCATGATCGGCTTCATCATGATCGCCGCGTCCGGCTTTGCCGAGGTGATGAAGGCCACCGGCGAGGTCAAGAGCCTGGTCGAGACCTCGGCGGTGTGGATCGACCACAGCAAGGGCATCGGCGCCTTGCTGATGCTGCTGGTGGGCCTGCTGGTGACGATGGGCATCGGCTCGTCGTTTTCCACCGTGCCGATCCTGGCCGCGATCTTCGTGCCGCTGTGCGTGCAACTGGGCTTCGACCCGGTTGCCACCGTGTGCATCGTCGGCACCGCCGGCGCACTGGGCGATGCCGGCTCACCGGCTTCGGATTCGACCTTGGGCCCGACCTCGGGCCTGAACGTCGATGGCCAGCATCACCATATCTGGGACACCGTGGTACCGACCTTCATCCACTACAACCTGCCGCTGCTGGCGTTCGGTTGGGTGGCGGCGATGATGCTGTAGGAAACCGCTGGGGTTGAGCGCAAGGCTCAGCCCCGGGAGGGTGGCGGCGAGATGTGGTTGAGGACCATGCCGCCATCCTTGGTGCGGGTCAGGTAGACCGGCAACACCTTGGGCAGGTTGCTGACCAGGCGGGCGATCTGGGTGGTGTCGTAGATGCCGCTGATGCGAATGTTGCCGGTGGTCTCGTCGGCCAGCCGCAGGGGCTTGTCCAGGTAGCGGTTGATCTGCGGCAGGGCCTGGGCCAGGCTCAGGTTGTCGAGGATCAGCTTGCCATTGCGCCAGGCCAGGCTCGTGTCCTGGGCGTAGGTCTGGCTCAGGCTCGGCTCGTAGTCGCCGGCCTGGTAGCTGGCCTGCATGCCGGGGCCCAGGCGATAGCCGCCATCGATGTGGGTGCGGTCGCTGCTGACCAGGACCGAGCCTTCGACCAGGGTCACCTTGACCTGGTCTTCGTACTTCCACACGTTGAACTGGGTGCCGGTGACCCGGGTCTGGCCCTGGGCGGCGCGTACCACGAACGGATGCTGGCTGTCGTGCTCGACCTTGAAGAAGGCCTCGCCCTTGATCAGGGTGACCCGACGTTCGTCCTTGTAGTTGGCAAAGCGCAACTCGGTGCCCAGGTTCAGTTCAACCTGGCTGCCGTCGGCGAGCACCACATGGCTGATGGTGTTGCCGCTTTCCAGATGCTGGTAGCTATTGGGCAGCCAGCCTTGCTCCCAGCCGATCCAGGCACCGACCGGCAGGGCCACCAGGGCAATGGCGGCGGCCGAGGCATAGTGGCGCCAGGCACGGGGGCGACGGCGCTGGGGCAGGTTGATGACATTGCCGGGTACAGCGTTGCGGGGCAGGTGATCGGCGGTCTGCCAGATCTCCAGCATGGCCTGGTATTCCTGGACATGCACAGGGTCGGCGGCCAGCCAGCGCTCGAAGGCTTGCCGCTCCAGCGCCGTACAGTCTTCTGATTGCAGGCGCAGGCACCAGTGCGCGGCGGCATCGGTGATGGCATCGTGTTCGTCGGCGCTGTGGCTGGTGTGGTTCATCGAGACTCCCGGTTTTGCCTATTCTACCCTTGCAGCGTAGGCGGCGAGAACCGAGATAATGGCGAATGACTATCAGTTGTAGGAATTTTTTACCGTGAAAAACCTGCAAATGCACTGATTTCGCAGCCATACCCCCTACTGTCTACAGGGATGAGAAAGTTTCGCGGCCGACCGGCGGCCGCGAATACTCTTCAGAATTGTTCTGCCGCCAGGGCGAACAATGACGGGCTGCCGGCCCGGATACTGGCCTGCAGCGACAGGGTGCGCGGCAACAGGCGGGCGAAGTAGAACGCAGCGCTGGCGCGCTTGGCCCCGTAGAAGGCTGGATCGCTTGCCTGGTTCGCCGCGGCCACGGCATCCATGCGCGCCCACATGTAGGCATAGGCGACATAGCCGAACAGTTGCAGGTACTCCACCGATGCCGCGCCGATGGCGTTGGCGTCCTCGCCCGCCTGCCCGCACAACCACTGGCTCAGGCTTTCCAGCTCGGCCACCGCGTTGAGCAGGGCGGCACGATAAGGTGTGTCGGCCTGGCAGAAGTCGCGAATCTGCGCGGCGAATTCGCCCAGGGCCTTGCCGCCGTCGGCCACCACCTTGCGTCCCAGCAGGTCCAGGGCCTGGATGCCGTTGGTGCCTTCGTAGATCTGGGCGATACGCACATCGCGCACCAGTTGTTCCTGGCCCCACTCGCGGATGTAGCCGTGGCCGCCGAACACCTGCTGGCCCAGCACGCAGCTCTCCAGGCCGTTGTCGGTGAAGAACGCCTTGGCCACCGGTGTCAGCAGCGCCACCTGGCGCTGCGCGGCGTCACGTTCCTCGGCGTCGTCGGCGTATTTGGCGATGTCCAGTTGCTGGCCGACGTAGGTGGCGAAGGCGCGGCCACCCTCGGTCAGGGCGCGCATGGTCAGCAGCATGCGTCGTACGTCCGGGTGGACGATGATCGGGTCGGCGACCTTGTCGCGTGCCTGGGGGCCGGTGGCTGCGCGGCTTTGCAGGCGGTCCTGGGCGTAGCGTACGGCGTTCTGGTAGGAGGCCTCGGCGCAGCCGATCCCCTGGATACCGATGGACAGGCGCTCATAGTTCATCATGGTGAACATGGCAGCCAGGCCACGGTTGGCTTCGCCGATCAGGTAGCCGGTGGCGCCGTCGAAGTTCATCACGCAGGTGGCCGAGGCCTTGATGCCCATCTTGTGTTCGAGCGAGCCGCAATGGGCGGCATTGCGGGCGCCGGGCTTGCCGTCGGCATCGACCAGGAACTTGGGCACCAGGAACAGGGAAATGCCCTTGGGCCCGGCCGGGGCGTCCGGCAGCTTGGCCAGCACCAGGTGAATGATGTTCTCGGTGAGGTCCTGCTCGCCACCGGTGATGAAGATCTTGGTGCCGCTGATGGCGTAGCTGCCATCGGCCTGGGGCTCGGCGCGGGTGCGGATGATCCCCAGGTCCGTGCCGGCGTGGGGTTCGGTCAGGCACATGGTGCCGGCCCACTGGCCGCTGTACAGCGGCGGCAGGTAGGTGGTCTTGAGTTCATCGCTGGCGTGGGCATCCAGGGCCAGGCAGCAGCCGGCACTGAGCGCCGAATACAGGCTGAAGCTGCAGTTGGCGGCATACAGCATCTCTTCGAACTGCACCGCCAGCATCTTCGGCATGCCCAGTCCGCCGTGCTCGGGGTTGCCGGCCAGGCCCACCCAGCCACCGTCGCGGTAGGTCTGCCAGGCCTGGACGAAGCCGTCCGGGGTGCGTACCTGGCCTGCATCGAACTGCACGCCCTGTTCGTCGCCGCTGCGGTTGAGGGGGGCGATCAACTGGCCGGTGATTTTCGCCGCCTCTTCGAGGATGGCGTCGGCGGTGTCGGCGTCCACCCGCTCGGCCAGGGCCGGCAGGCGCGCCCACAGGGCCGGGCCCTGGAAGACTTCGTGAAGGACAAAGCGCATGTCGCGCAGCGGAGCATTGAATTCAGGCATGGGAGTTCTCGCTGTTAAGGGGTCAGAGCGCCTTGGCCCAGTCGCGCAACAGGTACTTCTGGATCTTGCCGGTGGAGGTTTTCGGCAGCTCGCTGAAGACAATGGTCTTGGGCAGCTTGAACCCGGCCAGGTGTTCGCGGCAGAAGCTGATGATCTCGGCCTCGCAGGTTTCTGCGAAACCGGCCTTGAGGGTAATGAAAGCACACGGGGTTTCGCCCCATTTCTCGTCCGGACGGGCGACCACGGCGGCCTCGAGCACGGCAGGGTGCTTGTAGAGGGTGTCTTCGACCTCGATGGTGGAGATGTTCTCGCCACCGGAGATGATGATGTCCTTGAGCCGGTCCTTGATCTCGACATAGCCGTCGGGATGCCAGACCGCCAGGTCGCCGGTGTGGAACCAGCCGCCACGGAAGGCTTCGGCCGTGGCTTCGGGGTTTTTCAGGTAGCCCTTCATCACCGTGTTGCCGCGCATGAAGATCTCGCCCAGGGTGTTGCCGTCGCGCTGCACGGGTTCCAGGGTCTGCGGGTCGGCGACCATCAGGCCTTCGAGGGTCGGGTAGCGCACGCCCTGGCGCGACTTGATCCGCGCCCGCTCGGCCAGGGGCTGTTCGTCCCACTCGGCGTGCCAGGCGCAGACGGTCACCGGGCCGTAGACTTCGGTCAGGCCGTAGACGTGGGTGACCTTGATGCCCATCTCCTCGACCGCGCCGATGACCTTGGCCGGTGGCGCCGCGCCGGCGACCATGGCGTTGACCGGATGGTCGATGGCCGCCTTGGCCGAGTCGGGCATGTTGATCAGGGCGTTAAGCACGATGGGGGCGCCGCACAGGTGGGTGACCTGGTGCTCGCGGATCAGGGTGAGGATTTTTTGCGGGTCGACCCGGCGCAGGAACACGTGGGTACCGGCCAGGGCGGTGACGGTCCAGGGGTAGCACCAGCCGTTGCAGTGGAACATCGGCAGGGTCCACAGGTACACCGGGTGGTTACCCATGGCCCAGGTCATCTGGTTGCCCAGGGAATTGAGGTAGGCGCCACGGTGGTGGTAGACCACGCCCTTGGGGTTGCCGGTGGTGCCGGAGGTGTAGTTGAGGGAGATCGCCTGCCACTCGTCTTCGGGCCACTGCCAGGCAAACTCGGGGTCGCCCTCGGCAAGGAAGGCCTCGTAGTCCAGGTCGCTGACGGCCTGGCCTTCGCCATACTCCGGGTCGTCGACATCGATCACCAGCGGCGGGTACTCCATCAGCGCCAGGGCCGCGGAAATGACCTTGTGGAACTCGCGGTCGGTGATCAGTACCTTGGCTTCGCCATGCTCGAGCATGAAGGCGATGGCTTCGGCATCCAGGCGTACGTTCAGGGCGTTGAGCACGGCACCGATCATCGGCACGCCGAAGTGCGCCTCGAGCATCGCCGGGATGTTCGGCAGCATCACCGCCACCGTGTCGCCCTGGCCGATGCCACGTCCGGCCAGGGCACTGGCCAGGCGCCGGGAGCGTTCGTAGGTCTGCTGCCAGTTGCGGCGGATGGCGCCATGGATCACGGCCGGGTACTGACCGTAGACCGCGGCGGTGCGCTCGATGAAACTCAGGGGGGTGAGGGCCGTGTGATTGACAGGGGCGGGCGCCAGGCCCTGGGAAAAGATCGACATGCAATGTTCCTGTGCAGGGGGACGCCGCATGGCGACTGTAACCCCCGGTGGCTGATTGTTAGCTCTGATCAGGTGTCGTGAAGGCCTAGCCTTCGGTGTCACAATTTTTACGTGAAATGCTATGGTACTTGGAAGATAGACTATAGCAATATGGTATAAATACTATATCCGCCTTCAAGCCAGCCTTTGAGCGTGCCCATGACCACCCTGCTCGCCAGCGATCCTCAACCGACCGTGCTCCTGGATGCGTCCGCCGCCGTGCTGGCCGTCAACCCGGCCCTGCAAGCCCTGCAGGGCCCCTGGCCGCAGCGTTCGGTCGAGCATTGGCTGCCAGGCAACTACCAGGCGCTGGTCAGTGCCTCTCTTCGCCAGGCGCGAGCCATCAGTGAAGTCGAAGCGCAGGTGGCCGGGCAGATCCTGCTCTGGACCTTCATCCCCACCGGCACCGACCAGGTACTGGCGCGCTGTCGCGACGCTACGGCCGAGCGCCTGGCCGAACGCGAGGCCAGCCAGGCCCGGCGGCTGTACCGCTTGATCACCGAGAACACCACCGACCTGATTTCCCGGCACAGCCCCGACGGCTGCTTCCTGGATGCCTCACCGGCATCCTTTCGCCTGCTGGGGTACTGGCCGGAGGAGTTGCGCGGGGTGGCGGTGCACGCCCTGTTTCATCCCCAGGACCGCCAGCAGTCATTGCTGCAGGCCGCCCAGGCGCTGGAGCAGGACGGCTACCAGACCATGACCTGCCGGGTGCGCCATCGCGACGGTCGCGACCTGTGGTTCGAGATCGCCAGCCGGGCCATTCGCGAGACCTACACCGGCGCGGTGGTGGAGATCGTCAGCGTCTCGCGCGACATCACCGTGCGCATCGAAGCCGAGGAGAACCGCCGGCGCCTGGCCGAAGTGGTGGAGGCCAACACCGACCTTGTGCTGTTCACCGACCGCGAGGGACGCTTGAGCTACCTCAATCGCTCGGCGCGCCGGGCCCTGGGGCTGCAGGATGTGCAGGCGCTGCCGAGCCTGCAGGCCTTGCTCGATCCGCTGTTGCGCCAACGCCTGGACCGCGAGGGCTGGCAATGTGCCGAGCAGGCCGGTGTCTGGCACGCCGAGACACGGCTGACGCCCTGGCAGGGCGGGGCGGCATTCCCGGTATCGCTGGTGCTGCTGGCCCATCGGGCCGCAGGGGGCGAGCGCTACTACTCGCTGGTGGCCCGCGACATGACCGAGCGCGAGCTGCGCGAAAGTCAGCAGCGGCGCCACCAGGACGAACTGGCCCATAGCGCACGGCTGGTCACCCTGGGCGAACTGGCCTCGGGCATCGCCCATGAAATCAATCAGCCGCTGGCCGCCGTGGTCAATTACGCCGGTGCCAGCCAGCGTTACCTGCAGGCCCTGGAGCGTGATCCGCAGGCGGTCGGGCGGGTCGCCCAGGGCTTGCAACGCATCACCGAGCAGGCGACCCATGCGGCCGAGGTGATCAAGCGTCTGCGTGCCTTCCTGCGCAAGGAACCCCGGCGCCTGCAGGCGCTGGCCATTGCCGATGTGGCGGCCGAGGCGGTGCGCCTGTGTGACTGGGAAGCGGCGCGTGACCAGGTCAGCATCGACCAGCAGATCGGCGATTCGCTGCCGGCGGTTTACGCCGACCGGGTGTTGCTCGAACAGGTGCTGCTCAACCTGCTGCGCAATGCCATCGACGCCAATCGCGAACAGCACCGCGGCCAGCCTTCGCGTATCGTGCTCAGCGCCGAGTTGGCGGCGGGGCAGGTGCAGATCCGGGTCAGCGACCAGGGGCCGGGGGTGGCGGCCGAGCGCCTGGACGGCATCTTCACCCCGTTCAATACCAGCAAACCCGAAGGCCTGGGGCTGGGCTTGAGCATGAGTCGAAGTATCATCGAGGGCTTTGGCGGCACCTTGCAGGCGATGCCGGGTGCGGCCGGGGGGCTGGTCTTGTGTTGTCGGCTGGCGCCGGTGGCGGCGTCGGAATAGAGGAAGTGTGATGCAGCAATCCAAAGTCTATGTGGTCGACGATGACCAGGGCATGCTCGATTCGACGGTCTGGTTGCTGGAGTCGGTTGGCGTCCAGGCCGTGCCGTTCACCAGCGGCCAGGCTTTTCTCGAGGCCTGTGACGGGCACTTGCCGGCCTGTGTCCTGCTCGATGTGCGCATGCCTGGAATGGGGGGGCTGGGGGTGCAGGAGGCCCTGCGTGGGCGCGGTATCGAACTGCCGGTGATCTTCCTCAGCGGGCATGCGGACGTACCCATCGTGGTGCGGGCGTTCAAGGCCGGCGCCTGTGATTTCATCGAGAAACCCTACAACGACCAGCTGTTGCTGGATGCCGTCCAGGCGGCCCTCGAACGCTCGCAGCAGAACCTTGCCGACAGTGCGCCGCGGGCCGTGGTGCAGGCGCGCATCGACAGCCTGACGCCGCGTGAACGGGATGTCTTCGTGCCCCTGGTGCAGGGTTTCAGCAACCGCGAGATTGCCGAGCAGCTGGAGGTCAGTGTGAAGACCGTCGACCTCTACCGGTCGCGGGTGATGAAGCGCATGCAGGCCGATACCCTGCCGGGCCTGGTGGGGATGGCGATTGCCTGTGGGGTGGTGCAGGCGTTGAACCTGCGTTGAGAGCGCAGCGCCTGAATCGCCGGCTACGCCAGCTCCCACACCGGACTGGCAGGCACAGGTCTGTGTGGGAGCTGGCGTAGCCGGCGATAAGCTACACCGCAGCCCCGATCAGGAGCGTCGCCCCAGCAACAGCCCCACCACCAACCCGAACCCCGCCGAAATCGCCACCGTCTGCCACGGGTGGCCGCCGATGTAGTCCTGGGTGGCCTCGACCACCGGCTGCGCCTTGCTGCGCACGCCATGGACCGCTTCGCGGGCCTGCCTGAGCTTGAGACCGACTTGGGCGCGCAGGGTCTCGGCTTCTTCGCCAACCAGCGCGGCACTGTCGTTGAGCAGTTTCTCCGACTCTTCGATCAGGGTCTGCAGTTCGCTGAAGACCTGGTCCTTGATCTGCTCGCCATCATTTTGCACGGTGGTTTTCCTGGCCATGGGCATTTCCTCGTCGTTGATGGGCATTGCACAGTGGATACCGGCGGGCGCGGAAAGTTGCAGCGGTTTACCGGCCGCCGCCCGCCAGGGTGTAAGATAGCGCCTATTTAGCAGTGGCAGGACATCCCTCATGAGTTTCAATCTGGCCAACAAGAGCTCCGCCGAACGGGCGCAGATCGAGGACGAGAAAGCACGACTGTTCGAGCTCTGGCAGACCAACCTGGGCAAGGCCAAGGCCGAGGGCGCCCGGCTGATCGCCGAGAAGCCCCGGCGCAAGGGCAAATGGGCCGAATGGGTACGCTCGGAACTGGATGCCATGTCGCCGCCCGAGTTCGCCAACATGGTGCGCAGTGAAGTCAACAAGTTGATGGCTGCCGCCAAGTAATCGCTGCCGGCCTGCTGAGTCAGGCGAAGGCGGCCAGCAGGTCGGCGTTGAATGCCTGCTGGGCGTCACCTGGCTCCTGGCCACGGTGGCGGGCGAGGACAAAGGGCACCTGGAAGTTCAGCGCCGGGTCCAGCCCGTGCAGCTGCCCGCGCTCGACCCAGGGCGCGGCGAAGTGGCAGGGCAGGTAGCCGATGTGGCGCCCGGAGAGGATGAACGCCAGGGCACCCTCGACCTGCTCGGAACGGGCCGAGGCGCGACCTCCATTCAAAGGATCGGGCTGGTCCAGGAAGCGGTAGGGATGCTCGACCTGGTCGGCTTCGCGCAATACTTCAAGGCTCACGCTTTCCTGCCTGGCCAGGGGATGATGGCTGGCGCAGTACAGGCGTTGGGTTTCCTCGAACAGCGGGGTGTAGTCGAACGCTGCCTGTTTGCCGGAGAAATACCCGATGGCGAGGTCCAGGCGCTGCTGCAACAGCAGGCGCTCAAGGTCGGCCGGCATGGCGCTGACCAGCTCCAGGCGCACCGATTCGTCGCGCTGGCGAAAGCGCTCGATGGCGCGGGCCAGACGCAGGGTCACCGCACTGTCCTGGGCTTCGGAAATCCCCACGCGCACTTCGCCCAGCAAACGACCGGCCACGCCATTGGCCTGATGGCGAAAGGCTTCGATCTGCACCAGCAGTTCGCGGGTCGCCTTGAGCAGTACCTCGCCCTTGGCGGTCAGGCGAAACCCGCCTTTACCGCGACTGCACAGCCGGTAGCCCAGGCGCGTTTCCAGGCGCGCCATCTGCTGGCTGATGCTCGGCTGGCTCAGGCCCAGCACGCCCTGTGCGGCACTGAAGCCGCCGGCCTCGACTACAGTGACGAACAGCCGCAGCAGGTGCAGGTCGAGGTCGTGCAGTTGTCCAAGCATCAAACATTGCTCCGGATGAATGTCAGGTTAAGTAACTTGCCATTTTAGCAATGTAACCCGGCAGGCATGCTGGCGGCATCCACTGACAAAGGTGCCCGACATGCGTACATCCCTGTGGTTGCTCCCCCTGGTCCTGGCGTTACCGGTGCAGGCCGAGGAAAAGGTCCTCAATCTCTACAGCTGGGCCGACTACGTGGCGCCGGAGACCTTGCAGCGCTTTGAAAAGGAAACCGGCTACAAGGTGCGCTACGACACCTTCGACACCACCGAAGTGCTGGAAACCAAGTTGCTCACCGGCGGCAGTGGCTACGACGTGGTGGTGCCGTCGGCCAGCCTGCTGGCCCGCGCCCTGGCCGCCGGCGCCCTGCAACCACTGCAGGCGCAGGGCATGCCCGGTTACGCCAACCTGGACAAGGACCTGCTGGCCAAGCTGGCCGAGGTCGACCCCGGCAACCAGTATGCGGTGCCCTACACCTGGGGCACCCTGGGCCTGGGGATGAACCTTGAGGCCGTGCGCCAGCGGGTCGGCGAGGCGCCGCTGGACAGCCTCGACCTGTTGTTCAAGCCTGAGTACGCCAGCAAGCTCAAGGATTGCGGGATCGCCATGTCCGATTCCCCCCAGGAAGTGATCGGCGTGGTCCTGCACTACCTGGGTAAGGATCCCTACAGCCGTAACAAGGACGACCTGGCGGCCGCCCAGGCGCTGCTCAAGCAATTGCAGCCTTCGGTCAGCTACGTAGCCAACGGCCGGCAGATCAACGACCTGGCCAACGGCAGCGTGTGCCTGGCACTGACCTACAACGGCGATGCGGCCATGGCCGCCGACCAGGCGCAGCGCGCCGGCAAGCCGTTCCAGGTGATCTACCGGATTCCCCGCGAAGGCACCCTGGTCTGGCAGGACAACCTGGTGATCCCCAAGGACGCGCCACACCCGCAAGCCGCCCGGGCCTTCATCGCCTTCATGCTGCGCCCCGACTCGGTGGCGCCCCTGACCAACACGCTGTTCTTCGCCAATGCCAACCAGGCCGCCACGCCGCTGGTGGACGAGGCGGTGCGCAACGACCCCGATATCTACCCCTCGGATGAAGTGCGCGCGCGGCTGTTTGCCGACCGCACCATGGCCCTGGCCGACATGCGCCAGCGCACCCGCCTGTGGACCACGTTCCGTAGCCGCCAATAACAACAGACCAGGAGCCCGATGATGGATCTCGCCCCCAACAACGACCAGGCCATGACCCGCGACAGCCTGTATGGCACCGTCGCCGAAAACACCTTCGCCGGTATCACCAGTTTCTCCAGGCGTCGTTACAGCCGCGACCTGCAAGGCGTCGATGTGGTGGTCAGCGGTGTCCCTTTCGACACCGCCACCAGTAACCGCCCAGGCGCGCGCTTCGGACCACGGGCCATTCGCGCGGCGTCGGTGCAGCAGGCCTGGGCCCGGCACTGGCCGTGGACCTTCGACCCGTTCGACCACCTGGCGGTGATCGACTACGGTGACTGCGCATTCGACTACGGCAGCCCGCAGACGATACCCGAGACGATCCAGGCCCACGCCGAGCAGATCCTGGAAGCGGGCTGCGCCATGCTTACCCTGGGTGGCGACCACTTCATCAGCTACCCGCTGCTCAAGGCCCATGCACGCAAGCACGGCCCGCTGGCGCTGATTCACTTCGACGCCCACAGCGACACCTGGCCGGACGAGGAGGGCGCCCGGGTAGACCACGGCACCATGTTCTGGCACGCCGCCCGCGAGGGCCTGGTTGACCCGGCGCGCTCGGTGCAGATCGGCCTGCGCACCACCAACGACGACACCCAGGGCTTTGCCGTGCTCGATGCTCGCCAGGTGCACCGGCGCGGCTGCGAGGCGATCATCGAGGCGATCCGCCAGCGGGTCGGCGATCATCCGGTGTACCTGACCTTCGATATCGACTGCCTCGACCCGGCCTACGCGCCCGGCACCGGCACCCCGGTGTGCGGCGGCCTGACCACGGTGCAGGCGCTGGAAATCCTCGGCGGGTTGCGCGGTATCAACCTGGTGGGCATGGACCTGGTGGAAGTGGCACCGGCCTACGATCACGCCGACATCACCGCCCTGGCCGGGGCGACCCTGGCCATGGAAATGCTCTGCCTGTATGCCGCCCGGCATAAGGTCGACGCTTAAGCAGGAAACATCATGAATCACCTGTAGGAAATCACAGCTTCCTCGCGAACCCGGCGCGCCTTAGGCTATCCAAATGCTTGGGCGCGTCGTTTCGCGCAGGAGGTGATCGTGTGAACAGATCCTTGTTGAGCCTGGCCGGCCTGTCCCTGTGCCTGCTGTCGGGGCCGCCGGTCCAGGCAGCGCAGCCATTGCAGCTGGCCGCTTCGCCGAACAATCCCTACAACAGCCCGATCATGCGGGCCAACCCCAACAGCCGCCAGGGCAGCGTGCAGGCTACACCGCCGGTGCGCGGCCCTTCGACCCAGCCCATTGTCCGCCAGCCGACCTTGGAGAACCGCGGCATCGGCAATGGCGAAAACATGCGCCGCGAGCAATCGGCGCCGCGCCTCGAGCCCACCCGGCCACCCCGCGAGTCGACCCGCACGCCTTGATTGCAAACTTCCCTGGAAGGAGACGCTGATGCCTGCACGCACCTGGATTCCCACCTTGTTGGCGGCGGCCCTGCTGCCGATGCTCGCCCATGGCGCCCCCGAGCACGATTTCAAGAGCGAGGAGGGCAGCGTCAGGGTCAGCACCCTGGCCGAAGGCCTGCGCAACCCCTGGGCCCTGGCTTTTTTGCCGGGCGGCAAGGACATGCTGGTGACCGAGCGCCCGGGCAACCTGCGCATCATCACCGCCGAGGGCAAGGTCGGCGCGCCACTGGGCGGGGTGCCCGAAGTCTGGGCCAAGGGCCAGGGCGGCTTGCTCGATGTGGTGCTGTCGCCAGGCTTCAAGCAGGACCGGCTGGTGTACCTGAGCTTTGCCGAGGAGGGCGAGGACGGCAAGGCGGGCACGGCGGTCGGTCGTGGGCGATTGTCTACCGACCAGGCCAGGCTCGAAGACTTCCAGGTGATTTTCCGCCAGCAGCCCAAGCTCTCCGTGGGCAATCACTTCGGTTCGCGCCTGGTGTTCGACCGTGACGGCTACCTGTTCATCGCCCTGGGCGAGAACGACCAGCGGCCCACCTCACAGGACCTGGACAAATTGCAGGGCAAGGTGGTGCGCATCCTGCCGGATGGCACGGTGCCCAAGGACAACCCCTTCGTCGGGCGGCCCAACGTGCGCCCGGAAATCTGGTCTTTCGGTCATCGCAACCAGCAGGGCGCGGCGCTCAACCCCTGGACGGGCGAGCTGTGGACCCACGAGCACGGCCCCCGCGGCGGTGATGAGATCAACATTCCCAAGCCTGGCAAGAACTACGGCTGGCCGCTTGCGACCCATGGCATCAACTACTCGCTGCTGCCGATTCCCGAGGCCAGGGGGGAGCATGTGGACGGCATGGTCGACCCGCACCATGTCTGGGAGAAGTCGCCGGCCATCAGTGGTATGGCCTTCTACGACAATCCGCGCTTCAAACCCTGGGAGCACAACCTGTTCATCGGTGCCCTGGGCGGCCAGGCGCTGATCCGCCTGGAGCTGGACGGTGACAAGGTGGTTCATGAAGAGCGCCTGCTGGGCGAGCTCAAGGCGCGGATCCGTGACGTGCGGGTGGGGCCGGATGGTTACCTGTATCTGCTCACCGATGAATCCGACGGGGCATTGCTCAAGGTCGGCCTGGCATTGTAGGTGAGCCAACTCCCACAATGGATCCGTGTTCACCGGCTCCTGTGGGAGCGGGCTTGCCCCGCGATGCTGTTGAGCGCCAGAATGGATCCCTTTTCGACAGGCGCTTTTCATGACCTGCTTCACCGAACAGTCCCCCCTGCGGCTGTACCAGCAGGCCATCGAGCGTGATGGCTTTATCAGTGATCCTGCCCAGTTGCAGGCCGCCACCGCCCTGCAACGCTGCTTCGAAACCCTGCAACAGGGCGAGCTGGCTCAGGGCGTCTACCTCTGGGGGCCGGTAGGGCGTGGCAAGACCTGGCTGATGGACCAGTTCCACCAGTGCCTGCAGGTGCCGGCCCGGCGTCAGCATTTTCATCACTTCATGCGCTGGGTACATCAGCGCCTGTTCCAGCTCAACGGTACCGCCGACCCGTTGCAGGCCCTGGCCTTGTCCCTGGCCGAAGAGATCCGGGTGCTGTGTTTCGATGAGCTGTTCGTCAACGACATCGGCGACGCGATCATCCTCGGGCGTCTGTTCCAGGTGCTGTTCGAGGCCGGTGTGGTGATCGTCGCCACGTCCAACCAGCCCCCCGGCCAGCTCTACCTCGATGGCTTCAACCGCGAGCGCTTCCTGCCGGCCATCACCGCCATCGAGCAGCATATGCAGGTGCTGGCCGTGGCCGGCGAGCAGGACCATCGCTTGCACCCCGGGGCCGAACAGCAGCGCTACTGGGTGCAAGACCCGAACGCGCTGTCTGGCGTGTTCGCCGAACTGGGCAGCGGCCTGCCCGCCACCGATGCGCCGCTGCTGATCGGCTCGCGCCCGCTGAGTGTGGTGCAGCGCTGCGACAAGGTCATCTGGTGCCGCTATACCGACCTGTGCGAGCAACCCTTCGCCGCCATGGATTTCATGAGCCTGTGCGACGACTTCCAGGCGATCCTGCTGGGCGAGGTACCGGCCCTGGGCGCACGCCAGCGCCCGGCCAAAATTGCCCGGGGCACCGAAGACGCTGCCAGCCGGGTGCTGGCCGGGGACCGGGAGTTGCCGCAGTTGTCGGTGTTCGACGACAGCGTGCGGCGCTTCATCGCGTTGGTCGATGAATGCTACGACCGTCGGATCGCCCTGTACCTTGAAGCCGAGGTCGCCCTCGAAGCGCTCTACACTCAAGGGTATCTGGAGTTCCCGTTCCGACGTACCCTGAGTCGTTTGCGGGAGATGCAACTGCAACGCTTCTGTTGAAGGAGTCGATCATGCAGCCGCTATCGCACCATTTGCTGACCATGGCCTACCACAACGGCTGGGCCAACCACAGGCTGTACAAGGCCTGCCTGCAACTGAACCAGGACGAGTTCGTGGCGCCGCGTTGCAGCTTCTTTGGCTCGATCAAGGCCACCCTCAACCATATCCTTACGGTGGACTGGTATTACCTCAATGCGCTGGAGGCCGAACAACGCGGCGAGGCACCGCAAGCGGACAGCGAGCGGTTTTTCGAACCCGAAGAACCCTTTGCCAGCTGCAGTGACCTCAAGGAAGAGCAAGCCCAGGCCGATCATCGGCTGATCGCCTATTGCGGCCAGCTGCGCGATGACCAGTTGCAGCGATATGTGAGTATCGTGCGGCCCGACTGGGTACAGCGTGAACAACGCTTGCGCCTGCTTTCGCACCTGTTCGAGCACCAGATCCACCACCGCGGGCAGGTGCATGCGATGCTCAGCGACACCGAGGTGCGACCACCGCAGCTGGACGAGTTCTTCTGTGAAGAGGAAGCGCACCTGCGCGCCCAGGATTTTGCCGAGCTGGGCTGGACCGAAGCGCAGATCTGGGGGCGCTAGGCCCAGGCGGGGTCAGTGCTGCAGCCAGCCCAGGGTCACCAGGGCCAGCACGGCATAGCGCCCGGCCTTGGCCAGGGTGACCAGCAGCACGAAGCGCCAGAAGGGTTCGCGCATGATTCCGGCGATCAGGGTCAGCGGGTCGCCGATCACCGGCATCCAGCTCAGCAGCAATGACCACTGGCCATAGCGTTGATAGCGTTGCTGGGCCTTGTCCAGCTGGGCCGGGGTGAAGGGAAACCAGCGCCGCTCACGCAGGTGTTCGATGCCGCGGCCCAGCACCCAGTTGACGATCGAACCCAGCACATTGCCGGCGGTGGCGATCAGCAACAGGCTCAAGACCGACTCGGGGGCACGCACCAGCAAGCCGACCAGCACGGCTTCCGATTGCAACGGCAACAGCGTCGCCGCGCCAAAGGCGCTGAAGAACAGCGCCCATTCACTCAACATCGAGGGCTGATCAGTACGTGGCGATCACTTCGTCGCGCCCGTCGCGGGTCAAGCCGATGACTTCATAGGCATCCTTGTGGTCGCCCATTTCCATGCCTGGCGAACCCATGGGCATGCCCGGCACGGCCAGGCCGCGCAGGTCGCTGCGCTTGGCCAGCAGCTTGACCTGCTCGGCCGGTACATGGCCTTCGACGAACTTGCCGTCGATCACACCGGTGTGGCAGGACGCCAGGCGTGGGGCAACGCCCAGGCGCTGCTTGACCGCGCTCATGTTCGGCTCGACATGGTCGTTGACGGTGAAGCCGTTGTCGCGCAGGTGGCTGATCCACTCCTTGCAGCAGCCGCAGTTGGGGTCGCGGTAAACGTCGATGGTCTGTCCGGCCTGGGCCAGGGTGCTCAGGGCCAGCAGGCCGAAGGCGACGATTTTCTTGCTCAGCATGGTGATTCTCCGATTCTAGAAACGCAGGCGCACACCGGCGACCAGGCGGGTCTGGCCGATATCGCCGTCGTCATCGCGCAGCTGCTCGGCGGCATTGCCGTAACTGCGGTTGAAACTGACGCCCAGGTACGGGGCGAAGCCGCGGGTGATCTCGTAGCGCAGGCGCAGGCCGATCTCACTGTCGGCAAGGCCGCTGCCCTGATCGCGGCTCGCATCGTTACGGCCAAAGAAGTTGGCCTCCAGGGATGGCTCGAGTATCCAGCGGTTGGTCAGCAGGATAGCGTAACTGCTCTCCAGGCGCAGCGCGGTTTGTTGTCGCTCGCCGACATACGCAGTGGCCTCCAGCTCCAGGCCATACAGCGGCGTGCCCTGGATACCGAACGCGGCCCAGGCCTGGCCACTGGCCGGTTTGAAATCCTGGCGCACACCGCCGACCAGCTCCCACCAAGGGCTGATGGCGTGTCCCCAGAGCGCCTGCAATTCGGCCTTGTGAGTGATGCCTTCTTCGCGCTCGCCCTCGGTGCGCAGCCAGAGGCGGTCGATGTCGCCGCCGATCCAGGCATTGGCATTCCAGTTCAGGACGCTGGTGTCCTCAAAGTTCTGGTATTCGAGCTGTTCGACGATGACCGCCCAGTTGACCTGTCGATCATGGACCTGATGCCCGGGCAGGGGCGGGAAGGCGGCCTGGCGGTCCGCCTCGGTGATCGGGCGCAGCGGTATGCGCGGAGCCTGTGTGGCCGGGCCGTGCCCCATGGCGCTATGGTCCATGACCTGACCGTGGCCCATGGCACTGTGATCCATACCTGACGGGTTCATGCTGCCATGCCCCATCGCGCCATGATCCATCGCCTGTGCCCGGGCCTCTTCGCTGGCCAACAGGGCCAGCAGGGCCAGGCTGCCCAGCAGTGGGCGATTGAAGACTTCATTCATCGACGCGTACCTCGCGGAACATGCCCATCTCCATGTGGTAGAGCAGGTGGCAGTGATAGGCCCAGCGGCCCAGGGCATCGGCGCTGACCCGATAGCTGCGGCGGCTGCCCGGCGGGATATCGACGGTGTGCTTGCGGACCAGGAAGCGGCCCTGTTCGTCCTCCAGGTCGCTCCACAGCCCGTGCAGGTGGATCGGGTGGGCCATCATGGTGTCGTTGACCAGGGTGATGCGCAGGCGCTCGCCGTAGGTCAGGCGCAAGGGCTGGGCGTCGGAGAACTTGATGCCGTTGAACGACCAGGCGAAGCGTTCCATATGACCGGTCAGGTGCAGTTCGATTTCCCGCGACGGTTCACGGCCATCCGGGTCGGCAAAGGTGCTGCGCAGGTCGGCGTAGGTCAGCACCCGGCGACCGTTGTTGCGCAGGCCGATGCCGGGGTCGGCCAGGTTGGGTCTGGGGCTCATGGTCTGCATGTCGACCAGCGGGTTGCCGGTCTCGCTGGCTGGATGGGTCTGCATGCCGGTCATCGCCGAGTGGTCCATGCCCTCCATGCCCGCCATCTGGCTGTGGTCCATGCCGCCCATCTGGCTGTGATCCATGCCCCCCATGGCGTCCATGCCGCCATGGCCCATGTCGGCCATGGTCAGGATCGGTCGTGGATCAGGCGCAGGCACCGGGGCGCTGAGGCCGGCGCTACGGGCCAGGGTGCCGCGTGCAAAGCCGGTGCGGTCCATGCTCTGGGCATACAGGGTGTAGGCGGGCAGGTCGCCGGTGTGCACCAGCACGTCATAGGTTTCGGCCACGGCGATGCGCAGTTCATCGACGCTGACCGGTTGCACCGGCTGGCCGTCGGCGGCGATCACCGTCAGCTTCAGGCCCGGGATGCGAAAGTCGAAGTAGCTCATGGCCGAGCCGTTGATCAGGCGCAGGCGCACGGTTTCGCCTGGCTGGAACAGGCAGGTGAAGTTGCCGTCCGGTGGCTGGCCGTTGAGCAGGTAGGTGTAGGTCGCTGCGCTGATGTCGGCAAGGTCGGTGGGACTCATGCGCATCTCGGCCCAGGTCTTGCGCTCGGCCAGGGTTTTCGACCAGCCCTGTTCGGCCACGTCATCGATGAAGTCGCCGACCGTGCGCTTGTGGTAGTTGAAGGCATCGGACTGTTTCTTCAGGGTCGCCATCAGCGCCTCGGGCGACTGGTCGCTCCAGTCGCTCAGTAGCAGCACGTAGTCACGCTGGTAGCGGTGAGGCTCGGGCGTCTTCGGCTCGATGACGATCGCCCCGTACACCCCGGCCTGCTCCTGCAAACCGGAGTGGCTGTGGTACCAGTAGGTGCCGTTCTGCTCCAGGGTGAAGCGGTAGAGGTAGTCGCCACCGGGCTCGATGCCGGCAAAACTCAGGCCCGGCACGCCGTCCATGTTGGCCGGCAGGATGATGCCGTGCCAGTGCAGCGAGGTCGGCTCGGCCAGGCGATTGCGCACCCGCAAGGTCACGGTATCGCCTTCGCGCCAGCGCAGCACCGGGCCGGGCAGGCTGTTGTTGATGGTCAGGGCCGTACGCGGCTTGCCGGTGATGTTGACCGGCGTCTGGCCGATGAACAACTCGAAGTCGCGGCCGCTCAGTTCATTGCCCAGGGGCGCGCCAGCCGCAAAGGCCGGCAGGCGCCACAGGCCCAGGCCGGCCAGGGCGCTGCCGGCGGCGAAGCCTTTGACGAAGGTACGACGGGTCGGGTTTCGCAGCATGTCGTTGCCAGTCCAGTGACGAAGATGGACTCGACATTAGCCAGCGACGACTGTCAGCAAACTGAGCTGCAGATTACAGATTTGTCAGCCGGTGGGCGCTTTTCGCCTGCCCCCTTCCTGCGTTAGCCTTGAGCGATACAGGCCATCGAGGGCGAGTTAGGAGTAACCATGGACAAAGTCATCGTGATCACGGGCGCCAGCCGCGGCATCGGCGCCGCCACCGCACGCCTGGCGGCCCGCGAAGGGTATCGCATCTGCATCAACTACCTCAGTGACGACGAGGCGGCCCAGCGGGTGCTGGCCGAGGTCCGCGAACTGGGGGCCGAAGCCATAGCGGTCAAGGCCGATGTCAGTGTCGAGGACGAGATCGTTCATTTGTTCCAGCGGGTCGACGCCGAGCTGGGCCCGATCACCGCCCTGGTCAACAATGCCGGGACCATCGGCCACAAGAGCCGGGTCGAGGAAATGTCGGAGTTTCGCCTGCTCAAGTTGATGAAAACCAACGTTGTCGGGCCAATGCTGTGCGCCAAGCACGCACTGCAGCGCATGTCGACCCGTCATGGCGGGGGCGGTGGCAGCATCGTCAACGTGTCGTCGGTCGCCGCCCGGCTCGGCTCGCCCAACGAGTATGTCGACTATGCCGCCTCCAAAGGTGCGCTGGACACCTTCACCCTGGGGCTGGCCAAGGAAGTCGCCGCCGAAGGTGTGCGGGTCAATGCCGTGCGGCCGGGTTACATCTTTACCGATTTTCATGCCCTGAGCGGTGATGCCGAGCGCGTCAGCAAGCTCGAACCGGGCATTCCCATGGGCCGTGGCGGACAGGCCGAGGAAGTCGCCGAGGCGATCCTCTGGTTGCTGTCCGACAAGGCATCCTATTCCACCGGCAGCTTCGTCGATCTGGGCGGCGGGCGTTAGGCCTGCTGCGGCTCCGATCCCTCGAGCATTTGCGCGACCCGTTCGGTGAGGGTGTCGAAGCCGAAGGGCTTGGTCAGCACCCGGGTCGAGGCGTCGAACTGGATGTTGCCGAATATCGAGTGCTCGGCGTAACCGGTGATGAACAGCACTTTGAGATCCGGTCGCAGTTTGCGGCCGGCGCTGACCAACTGATTGCCGTTCATCCCCCCTGGCATGCCGACATCGCTGATCAGCAGGTCGACCACCCGGTCTTCCTGCAACGCCTGCAAGGCGCTATGGCCATCGCCGAACACCAGGGTGGTGTAGCCCAGGTCGTTGAGGACTTCGCCGACCAGCAGGCGAATGGTCGAATCATCATCCACCAGCATCACGGTCCTGCCCTGCAGTGAGCGCGGTGTGTGGGTGAAGGGGGAGGACATCTCCGCCAGCCTGGCGGCAAGGTTCATGCGCGGCAGGTACAGGTGCACAGCCGTACCCTGGCCCGGTTCCGACTGGATGCGTACCTGTCCACCGGACTGGCGCACGAAACCATAGGCCATCGACAGCCCCAGGCCCGTACCCTGTCCGGGCGGTTTGGTGGTGAAGAACGGATCGAATGCCCGTGCCTGCACCTCGGCAGACATGCCGGTGCCGTTGTCCGAGACGCTCAGGCACAGGTACTGTCCAGGCGCCATATCCAGTGATGTCGCACCCTGTTCGTCCACCTCCCGGTTACTGGTCTCGATGACGATCCGTCCGCCCCGGGGCAGTGCATCACGGGCGTTGATACACAGGTTGAGCAGGGCGCTTTCCAGTTGCGGCGGATCGATACAGGCTCGCCACAGGTCGGCATCGGTGAGCACCTTGACCTCGATCTGTGGGCCGACGCTGCGACGGATCAGGTCTGCCATTGCACGCACCAGCCGGTTCACATCGGTGGGGCGGGGCTCCAGGGTCTGGCGCCGGGAGAACGCCAGCAGCCGGTGAATCAGTGACGCGGCGCGGTTGGAGGCTTCTTCGGCGGTGGTGAGCAAGCGGTCCAGATCCCGGTAGCGACCTTTGGCGATGTGGTTGCGCGCCATTTCCAGGGCGCCGAGCGTGCCGGTGAGCAGGTTGTTGAAGTCATGGGCAATACCACCGGTCAGCTGTCCCACGGCTTCCATTTTCTGTGACTGGCGCAGCGCCTCTTCGGCCTTGTGCAAGCGCTCCTGTTCATGGATGCGTTCGGTGATGTCATAGGCGAACATGTAGGCGCCGATCAGGCGGCCCTGGCTGTCGTGCAGGGCACTGAAGCGCATTTCGTAGTGCCGGGTCTGATTGCCGTTGCTGAACGCGGCGACCTCGACAAATCGCTCCCCCTCAAGCGCGCGCGTCCATAACGCCAGTATGCGCGTGCAATCCTCGGGACGGTGCCGGATGCACTCGAGCAGTTCGTCGCCGACACCGGGCGTCACATCGAGCATGCGCTGGAACTCTTCCCGGGCCGCGCTGTTGATTGCCAGCCAGCGCATGTCACGCCCCATCACCTGGATCTGTGCCAGGGTGGCTTCGACGACGTCGGTGAGGATCTTGCGTTCGGCCACGGCCTGGGCAACGCGCTCTTCCAGGTCCTCATTGAGCTGCTTGAGCGCGAACTCGGCGCGCTTGCGTGCGGTTGCGTCCTGGAACAGTACGGCCACCTGCTTGCGACTGGCCGGCTCCATGCGAAAGGCGCAGATGTCCAGGTATCGACCGGTCGCCACCAGCTCCTGCTCGAAGCGCACCGGCTGGCCGGTCAGGAGCACGGGGCCGTAGCGGGCGATCCAGTCATCGGCTTCGGCGGGTACCATTTCCCGCAACTTCTGCCCGACCACATTCTCGATGCCCGCATGTTTGGCGTAGGCGACGTTGGCCTCGATGTGGATGTAGTCACTGAGCGGGCCATGGGGGCCATCGAAGAACTCGATGATGCAAAACCCCTCGTCCATGGTGTCGAACAAAAAGCGATAACGCTGCTGGGTTTCGGCCAGGGCCTGGTCGAAGGGCGGCTGCTGCGGGCCATGCCGCTCCGCCAGCTGCGCCTTGAGCTGCTCATTGTGCTGTTGCAGCGCCTGCAGCTGTTGGCGCAGGTTCTGGAGTTCGCTCGGCGGCATGCTGGTGTTCCGGCCAGGGGTATCCAGAAAATGTAGCGGTCCCTGCGGCGATGGACAACTTGGGCGGCACGCTGGACGCTCAGAAAGATCGCACGATCCTGCCCAGGGTTTCCATGGCCTTTTCCGACTGTTCGGTCCAGGGGCTGCCGTAGTTCAGGCGGATGCAGTTACGAAAGCGCTGGGTCGGCGAAAAGATCGGTCCGGGCGCGATGCTGATGCCCTGGGCCAGGGCCATCTGGAACAGCTTGAGCGAGTCCATCTGCTCCGGTAGTTCCAGCCACAGGAAATAGCCGCCTGCCGGGTGACTAACCCGGGTCTGTGCCGGAAAGTGGCGGGCAATGGCGGCGAGCATGGCGTTTTGCTGTTCTTCCAGCGCGTAGCGCAGCTTGCGCAGGTGACGGTCGTAGCCACCGTGCTGCAGGTAGTCGGCAATCGCCGCCTGGGCCGGCATCGAGGCGCAGAGCGAGGTCATCAGTTTCAAGCGTTCGATTTTCTGCGCGAAACGTCCTGCCGCCACCCAGCCGATCCGGTAGCCGGGGGCCAGGCTCTTGGAGAAGGAGCCGCAATGCATCACCAGGCCGTCGGTATCGAAGGCCTTGGCAGGCTTGGGCGCCTGCTGGGCGTAGTACAGTTCGGCATAGACGTCGTCTTCGATCAGCGGCACCTGATGCTGGCGCAGCAGTTCCACCAGTTGCTGTTTCTTCTCCTCCGGCATGCTGGCGCCTACCGGGTTCTGGAAGTTGGTCATGCACCACACGGCCTTGACCGGGTGTTTGGCCAGGGTCTGCGCCAGTACGCCCAGGTCGATGCCTTCGCGCGGGTGCACCGGGATTTCCACCGCCTTGAGTTTCAGGCGCTCGAGCACCTGCAGGCAGGCGTAGAACGCCGGAGCCTCGATCGCCACCAGGTCACCGGGCTCGGTCACCGCCTGCAGGCACAGGTTCAGGGCTTCCAGCGCACCGTTGGTGATCAGCAACTCCTCCATCGGCAGCATCAGCCCGCCGACCATGTAGCGCAAGGCAATCTGCCGGCGCAGTTGCGGGTTGCCCGGCGACAGGTCGGTGACCACCATGCGCGGGTCCATCTCGCGACTGGCGCTGGCCATGGAGCGGGCCAGGCGCGGCAGCGGGAACAGGTGGGGGCTGGGGAAGGCCGAGCCGAAGGCGACGGTTTGCGGGTCCTTGATCGAGTCGAGGATCGAGAACACCAGTGCACTGACATCCACCTCGGTGGACTCGCTGGCCTGCTCGATGATCTGCGGTTCGTTGAACTGGCGCGGGGCATGGGCGTTGACGAAATAGCCCGAGCGCGGCCGCGCCCGGATCAGCCCGCGCCGTTCCAGCAGGTAATAGGCCTGGAACACGGTGGACGGGCTGACCCCGTGGGTCTGGCTGGCGTAGCGCACCGACGGTACCCGCTGGCCGGGGCCCAGGACCCCGGAGCGAATCAGTTCGGCGATGTCGTCGGCAAATTTCTCGTAGCGTTTCATCATGGCTCAGGACGTTTCGACTGCTGCGAAGTGTATGTGATCAACGGTTCAAAGGGGCGACAAAACGGCTGTGGGCGATTGTCGAGATACCCGGCTGGTCGCTGTCGATCACTTCAAAGGCCAGTTCCCGGGAGCTGCTTTCGGCACGCTCGGCCAGCATCGCCACGGACACCGGCATCTCACCCATTTCGCCGGCGGCCAGGGTGAACTCGGTCTTGCCGTGCAGTTCGAAGCCCTGGGCATCGACCAGGCGCAGGCGGTAATGCTGGGGTTGCTGGGTCTTGTTGATGACCTTGAGGGTGTAGATGTTCTCGATCTGGCCCAGGTTGTTCTCGCGGAACAGGCCGCGGTCCTTGATCACATCCATCGACACCATCGGCCGCTGCTGGAGGGCGATGACCAGGGCGCCGATCATCACCACCAGTACCGTCACGTAGCCGAGCAGGCGCGGACGCAGCCAGTTGGTCTTGCCGCCTTGCAGGTTGTGCTCGGACTTGTAGCCGACCAGGCCACGGTCGTAGCCCATCTTGTCCATGATCGAATCACAGGCGTCGATGCAGGCCGCGCAGCCGATACATTCCATCTGCAGGCCGTCGCGGATGTCGATGCCGGTGGGGCAGACCTGCACGCACATCTGGCAGTCGATGCAGTCGCCCAGGCCCTTGGCCTTGTAGTCGCTGTCTTTCTTGCGCGGGCCGCGGGACTCGCCACGGGCCGGATCGTAGGCAATGGCCAGGGTGTCCTTGTCGAACATCACGCTCTGGAAGCGCGCGTAGGGGCACATGTGCATGCACACCGCTTCACGCAGCCAGCCGGCATTGAGGTAGGTGGCGCCGGTGAAGAACAGGATCCAGAACAGGCTGATGCCGCCCAGTTGCAGGGTGAAGAGTTCTGCGGTCAACGGCCGGATCGGAGTGAAGTAGCCGACGAAGGTCAGGCCGGTCAGCAGGCTGATGGCCAGCCACAGGGTGTGCTTGGCCGAGCGGCGGGCCAGCTTGTTGAGGCTCCAGGGGGCGGCCGCGAGTTTGATCCGCTGGTTGCGGTCACCTTCGGTGACCTTCTCGCACCACATGAAGATCCAGGTCCAGGAACTCTGCGGGCAGGTGTAGCCGCACCAGACCCGACCGGCGAACACGGTGATGGCGAACAGGCCGAACGCACAGATGATCAGCAGGGCCGAAAGGAGGATGAAGTCCTGGGGCCAGAAGGTCGCGCCAAAAATGTGGAACTTGCTGTCGGCCAGGTCCCACAGCACTGCCTGGCGACCGTTCCAGTCCAGCCAGACGGTGCCGAAGAACAGCACGAACAGGAAACCCGCGCCAACCAGGCGCAGGTTACGGAAAAAGCCGGTGAAGCTGCGGGTGTGGATCTGTCTGTCGCTACTGGCGGCCTTCTTCTTGAGGGGGGAAGGCTCGGCTACTTCAACGATCTGGACGGGGATTCTATCGCTCATGGTTCGTCGCTCATCAGGCCTCGATCAGGCCAGAGCACTATGGCGCCCCATCTGTTTGCATAACAGGCTCAGGTATTTCGATAAAAACCGTATCAGATTAGCGGCGCATTCTGCGCAGGCCTTGGATTATCGAGCCTGGCGCGGTGCATCTTGAGACACCTGCGACCATCCACCGCACCTGCTACAGGCAGGGCGTGGCCTGTGCTTCTGGCGCTCACCGATCGGCGGCTCGGGGTGCACTTTTGCCTGTGCCTGGCGGTCCATGCTTTAACGACCCTGAATCGGAATCTGCCGATGGACGCCTGGTGGCATCAAGTCTGGTTGACCCTGGTGGCCGAGTTCGCTGACATCGAGGATGCCCGGCAACTGACCCAGGTGACCGTGCGCTTGCTGGTGGCAGCCCTGCTCGGCGCGGTGCTGGGCTTCGAGCGCGAGCTCAAGGGCAAGGCCGCTGGGGTGCGCACGCACATGCTGGTGGCCCTGGGCGCCGCACTGTTCGTACTGGTGCCGCGCATGGCCGGGGCCGACGATGCGGCCTTGAGCCGGGTGGTACAAGGCATCGTCGCCGGGATCGGCTTTCTGGGGGCGGGGACGATTCTCAAGGGCCGCGACCAGGAAGACGTCAGTCACGTCAAAGGACTGACCACGGCTGCCGGGTTGTGGATGACGGCGGCCATTGGTGTGGCGGCGGGCATGGGGCGCGAGGCCACGGCGGTGATCAGCACGGTGCTGGCGCTGCTGGTGCTGGGCGTGATGCCCTGGGTGGTGGACAGGCTGGAGAATGGCAAGGATGAAAACGAGGAGGGCAGGAAGCACTGAGGGGAGCCGAAGCTCCCCTCAAAGATTGTTGCGTGCTCTTTTTTTGTTATTGGAGGGCGGCCTGTTGTTGTTTTTGGCGACCGTTGCCTCTTTGTCACTGGCGATCCCCACTCGGGATCAAGAGCAAACGTATTTTTTTGAGCGCGGATAGACATTCATCATTGCTGATCCAACCGTGACAGGCGCTACCTTGGGGTAGTTTTATTGTTCTGTGTCAGGCTGCGGGGCACGCCCCAGGAAAGTACATCCTCTCCAAAAAAATCTGTTAGCTGCGTCTCTGCCGTGTTGTTTTTGTTATGTCAGAGTCGTTACGTCTTATTTTTATTGGGTGTGTCGTTGTTTTTATTGTTGTTGTACCAAAGATATAGCAGGTGCCGTGCCAACTTTTAAAAAGCCAATAAAATCAACGATTTAGAATTTTTGCTGGGGAAGGGAGGCGGGAGAATTTGTCGGTTTGTTTCCGTGTTACCCGGTTTTTTCCCGCAAAGTGCGGGTGCGGTAACACCCAGGTCGGCGCCTGGCTGTTACCGCACGGGGTCATTGCGCGTTACGTGCCCGCGCGACCCGCGAACCACTGGCACGGTTGAGCACCTGGCTGATGCGCAGGCCTGCCTCGATCAGGCGGTCCAGGTCGATACCGGTGTCGATCCCCAGGCCCTGGAGCATGTACAGCACGTCTTCGCTGGCGACGTTACCGCTGGCGCCCTTGGCGTAAGGGCAGCCGCCGAGGCCTGCGACAGAGCTGTCGAACACATTGATGCCTTCCAGCAGGCTGGCATAGACATTGGCCAGGGCCTGCCCGTAGGTGTCATGGAAGTGACCGGCCAGCTGGTTGCGCGGCACATGGGCGCCAACCACTTCGAACAGGCGGCGGGTGGCGCCCGGGGTGCCGGTGCCGATGGTGTCGCCCAGGGACACCTCATAACAGCCCATGTCGTACAGCTCGCGTGCTACCGGCGCGACCTGCTCGGCGCTGACTGCGCCTTCATAGGGGCAACCCAGCACGCAGGACACGTAACCGCGCACGCGCACGCCATGGGCGCGGGCGGCCTCCATGATCGGCACGAAGCGTTGCAGGCTTTCACTGATCGAGCAGTTGATGTTGCGCTGGGAGAAGGCTTCCGAGGCCGCAGCGAACACCGCAACTTCCTTGACCCCAGCCGCCAGGGCGTCTTCGAAGCCGCGCAGGTTCGGTGCCAGGGCGGCATAGGTGACGCCTGCCTGCTGCCTGATACCGGCGAAAACCTCGGCCGAGCCGGCCATCTGCGGCACCCACTTGGGCGAGACGAAACTGCCCACCTCTATATAGGACAGGCCCGCTGCCGTCAGGTCATCGACCAGTCGGACCTTGTCCGCCACGCTGATGGGCTGGGCTTCGTTCTGCAGGCCGTCGCGCGGGCCGACTTCGACCAGGCGGACTTTTTCAGGCAATGACATGGCGCGGTTCCTCAGGGCTCAATGGCTGTTTTTCTGATTGTTCAAGGTGGCGGCCAGCGCTTGTTCGCAGCGCTCTTCGGCGGTGTCGAGCTCCAGTTGCATCTGCTGGATATCGAGCAGTTGCTGTTCGAGCTGGGCGCGGCGTTCGGCAATCTTGGCCAGCATGCTGTGCAATTGCTTGAGGTTGCCGCTGGAAGGGTCGTAGAGTTCGATCAGTTCGCGGCATTCGGCCAGGGAAAAACCGATGCGCTTGCCGCGCAGGATCAGCTTCAGGCTGACCTTGTCGCGGGCCGAATAGACACGCTCCAGGCCCCGACGCTCGGGGCTGAGCAGGCCTTGCTCTTCATAGAAGCGGATGGCCCGGGTGGTGATGTCCAGCTCGCGGGACAGGTCGGAAATGCTGTAGGTCTGGCTGCTCATGGTCAGGCTCGGAAAAGGGGCATGAGCTAACCTAATTGCAGGTTGACGTATACGTCAAGCAGGATTGGCAGGGTATTGCCCTTATCGCCGGCTACGCCGGCTCCCCAGGGGACTGCCGGCGCCTGCTTATGCCTCTGCCATGGCTGCGCGCTCATCCTGCGCCACCACCGCCTGGCACAACTCGATGATCTGCTCGCGCATCCAGCGGTTGGCCGGGTCCTGGTCGGTGCTCTCGTGCCAGTACAGATGGGTTTCCAGTGGCGGCACGTGGTTGACCGGCAGGCTCAGGTAATTCAGTTGATGGCGGCGGGCGAAGCGCTCCGGCACAGTCATCACCATGTCGGTCTGCTGTAGCACTTGGGTGGCCATCAGGTAGTGCTGCGAGCGCAAGGCGATTTTGCGTTGCACGCCCATCTTGCCCAGCGCCAGGTCGACATAGCCCAGGCCGTTGCGCCGGCTGGAGATATGGATGTGGGTCAGGCCCAGGTAGTCGTCCAGGCTGAGCGAGTCCCTGGCCATCGGGTGGCCCGGGCGCATGGCGCAGACGTACTGGTCCTGCATCAGTTTGACATGGCGCACCTGCGGATCGGTGTTCAGCGGCGCATCGACGGCGAAGTCCAGGCGCCCGGCGGCCAGTTCCTTGGTGGTCTCGCGGCGCTTGCACAGGAAGCTTTCGATGACCACCGCCGGCGCCAGGCGTCGCAGGCGCTGGAACAGCGGCGGCAGGATCACCGCCTCGGTCAGGTCGGTCATGCTGATGCGGAAGGTCTTGTTCGCCTGCAAGGGGTTGAAGATGCGGCTTTCCTGCACCGACACGCGCAGCAGCGACAGGGCATTGCGCACCGGACCGATGATGTTTTGCGCCATGGGCGTGGGCACCATGCCCTGGGCCGTGCGCACGAACAGCGGGTCGTTGAAGGTTTCCCGCAGCCGCGCCAGGGCGTTGGACACTGCAGGCTGGGTAATGCCGACGATCTGCCCGGCCCGGGTCAGGTTGGCTTCGGTGTAGATGGCATCGAAGACGATGAACAGATTCAGGTCGACCTTGCTCAGGTTCATGGGCGCTGCTCTTGTTGGAGTTATAGGTGGATCATATATTGGTTATGAATGTTTATACACGCCGAGAATAGACTAGGTGGATTTTACCGGCTGATCTAGGCTCTTCATCAGATCCTCTTTCCACTGAAGGTACTGCCCATGGATTTCGCCTATTCACCCAAGGTCCAGGCGTTGCGCGAACGTGTCACGGCGTTCATGGACGCTTATGTCTATCCCGCTGAGGCCGTGTTCGAGCGTCAGGTCGCCGAGGGTGACCGCTGGCAGCCGACCGCGATCATGGAAGAGCTCAAGGCCCGGGCCAGGGCCGAAGGGCTGTGGAACCTGTTCCTGCCGGAGTCGGAGCTGGGGGCGGGGCTGACCAACCTGGAATATGCGCCGCTGGCAGAAATCATGGGCCGCTCCTTGCTCGGCCCCGAGCCATTCAACTGCTCGGCGCCGGACACCGGCAACATGGAAGTGCTGGTGCGCTACGGCAGCGAGGCGCAGAAGCGCCAGTGGCTGGAACCGCTGCTGCGCGGTGACATCCGTTCGGCCTTTGCCATGACCGAACCGGACGTGGCGTCCTCCGATGCCACCAACATGGCGGCCCGTGCCGTGCGTGATGGCGACGAGTGGGTCATCAACGGTCGCAAGTGGTGGACTTCCGGTGCCTGCGACCCACGCTGCAAGATCATGATCTTCATGGGCCTGAGCAACCCGGACGGGCCGCGTCACCAGCAGCACTCGATGATCCTGGTACCCACCGACACCCCCGGGGTGAAGATCGTCCGTCCGCTGCCGGTGTTCGGCTACGACGACGCGCCCCATGGCCACGCCGAAGTGCTGTTCGAGAATGTGCGCGTGCCTTACGAGAACGTGCTGCTGGGCGAGGGCCGTGGCTTCGAGATCGCCCAGGGGCGTCTTGGCCCTGGGCGTATCCACCACTGCATGCGCTCGATCGGCATGGCCGAGCGGGCCCTGGAACTGATGTGCAAGCGTTCGGTGGAACGTACCGCCTTTGGCCGGCCACTGGCGCGGCTGGGTGGCAACGTCGACAAGATTGCCGACTCGCGCATGGAAATCGACATGGCCCGCCTGCTGACACTCAAGGCTGCCTACATGATGGACACCGTGGGTAACAAAGTGGCGCGCAGCGAAATCGCCCAGATCAAGGTGGTGGCGCCGAACGTGGCGCTGAAGGTGATCGACCGGGCGATCCAGATCCACGGTGGGGCCGGTGTCAGTGGCGACTTCCCGCTGGCCTACATGTATGCCATGCAGCGTACCCTGCGACTGGCCGATGGCCCGGACGAAGTGCACCGGGCGGCGATCGGCAAGTACGAGATCGGCAAGTACGTGCCCCGGGACATGCTGCGCAGCGAGCATTGATCGGCACCGTAGCACCCTCAGGCCCGCCCGTGCGGGCCTGATTCATTTATGGCTGCTGGAACTGGTCGCCTGCTGCGGGCGGTCGCGGGTGCGCAGCAGCGACAGCACCACGCCACCGCTCAACAGCCCCAGGGTCACGCCCAGGGACAACAGCGCCGGAACCGCGCCGATCAGGCCGTGATAGAAAATCTTGGCGCCGATGAATATCAGCACCAGGGCCAGTGCGTACTTGAGGTAGACGAAGCGGTGCATCAGCGCCGCGAGGGCGAAATACAGCGCCCGCAGGCCGAGGATCGCGAAGATGTTCGAGGTGTAGACAATGAAGGGGTCCTGGGTAATGGCGAAAATGGCCGGCACGCTGTCGACGGCGAACACCAGGTCGGCCAGCTCGATCAACACCAGCGCCAGGAATAGCGGCGTGGCGTACAGCATGGCCTTGTGCTGGCCGGCCGGTTTGAGGCGCACGAAAAAGTGCGGGCCGTGTATCTGCTCGCTGACCCGCAGGTGACTGCGCACGAAGCGCAGCACCGGGTTGTTGGCAAGGTCCGGGTGGGCTTCTTCGCGGGTAAACAGCATCTTCACCCCGGTGAACAGCAGGAAGGCGCCAAACAGGTAGAGGATCCAGGCGAACTCGCGGACCAGCGCGCTGCCGACGCCGATCATGATCGCGCGCAGCACCACCACCCCGAGGATGCCCCAGAACAGTACCCGGTGCTGGTAGAGGCGAGGGATGGCGAAGTAGCTGAAGATCATCGCCATGACGAAGACGTTGTCCATGGACAACGACTGCTCGACCAGAAACCCGGTGTAGAACTCCAGGGCGCTTTGCGCGCCCAGCTCGAACCACACCCAGACCCCGAACAGCACGCCGACGCTGAAATAGCCGCCGTACAACAGCAGGCTTTCGCGCATCTCGATGGTGTGGGCCTTGCGGTGCAGCACGCCGAGGTCGAGCACCAGCAGGGTCAGGACAATAGCGATGAAGGCCAGCCAGAACCAGGTGCTGGTGCCGAGAAATTCATGGGTGAGAAATGCCTGTAGAGCCGCCATGCGCCCCTCCTTGATTGTCGTCGTTGCCAGAAAGCAACAGTGACTCCGACATGGCGGCTTGGCAGCCGTCAGAGGGGCCCGGCGTCATTAATCAAAGCCTAGACCCGATGACGGCCGCCGCCCACACGAGGCTGTAACAAATGGTTGCGCAGCACGTCAGTAGACCCAGACTTCCACCCGGCGGTTGCGGATCCGGCCCTCTGCGGCGCTGTTGGTCGCCACCGGCAGTTCATCGCCAAGGCCGATGACCTCGCGCAGGTCGACGCCGGACCTGCCCAGTTCGCGGCGCACCGCCATGGCCCGCAGGCGCGAGAGCAGGGCGGCGCGTTCGGGATCGCTCTTGGCATCGCCAAAACCGACCAGTACCGCCCGTTGTTGCAACTTGCCCTGCTGGCGCAGGAAGTCGGCCACCCGTTGCACGTCGCGCAGTGCCTTGTTGTCCAGGCTGGCATTGCCTTCCTGGAAACGGAAGTTCACCGACAGGCGCTGGGCGTTGCGGGCCAGCGCCTGGTAACGCGCCGGCATGTCGTCAGCAGGCGCCACCTTGAGGACCTGGACCTGCTGGCCGACAAAACCGCTGCCGGTGACGATGGCCTGGCCTTGAGGGCTCTGGGCGAACTCCAGCAGGGCCCGGGCCCAGGGGTTGCCCTGGTCCGGTGGCAGGTAGAAGTACAGCCGCCGCGACAGGGGGTAGTCTTCGCTGGCTACCAGTGCGGCGCTGGGCTGCATCGGTTTCGAGGCGCCATCGGCGATGGCCAGCACCTTGGCCCCATGGACCGACGCCAGGCTGCTGAAACCGATGGCCAGGCGGTCGTCCTGCACGGCGCGGGTCAGCTGTTCGCTGGACTCGAAACGCCGGGCGGAGGCGGCCAGGGACTGGTCCTTGGGGTCGAGCACCAGCGCCTTGAAGGTCTCGAAGGTACCTGAGCGATCGTCACGGGCGTACAGGTGGATCGGCCCACGGCCCAGGCCCAGTGCCTGCCAGTCGGTGATCTGGCCGGCAAAGACCTGGGCCAGTTGTTCGGTGGTCAGTTGTGGCAGGGGATTGTCGGGGTGGACGATCACGGCGACGCCATCCAGGCCGATGACATGTTCGGCGGCGGCACTGTTGAGGTCGCCCAGTGCCTGCAGATCCTCCAGTTCACTGGCCTTGATCGGCCGTGAGGCGGCGGCCAGGTCGGCCTGGCCGGCCTTGAGTGCGGTGAAGCCGGTACTGGAACCGTGGGCGGCGATGTCGATGCGCAGGGCCTGGCCTGCCGCGTCCCGTGCTCGTACCTGGGTCTCGTTGGCCCGGTCGGTGGTCACGATCGACACCTCGCTGGCGCCCCTGGCCTCCAGCAACCCCTTGACCAGGGCCGGGGCCAGCACCGCGCCGATGGTGTTCGAGCCCTGGATGCGCAGTTGTGCCGGGGTGTCTGCCCAGGCAAGCAGGGGGCACAGGCAAAGCAGGAGCAGGCTGAGGTGGCGGAGCATGCCGGCGGGCACTCGTCAGGCAGAGGATGTGCGGCACAATAAGACGGTTGGATGACCGTTAGATGACAGGCGATCAATTCTGGCTTGAGACTGCTGTGGGAGCAGGCTCCCACAAGGCCAGGCCGGATGGGAGCCTTGGCGTTACGCCAGTTCCAGCCAGATCGGTGCGTGGTCCGACGGCTTTTCCATGGCCCGCAGGTCATAGTCGACACCGGCGGCCTTGACCCGGTGCAGCAAGCCCTGGGAGGCCAGGATCAGGTCGATGCGCAGGCCGCGCTTGGGTTCGTCTTCAAAGCCGCGGCTGCGGTAGTCGAACCAGCTGAAGCGGTCGCTGACTTCCGGGTACAGGTGACGGAAGCTGTCGACCAGGCCCCAGTTCTTCAGGCGCTCCATCCACTCGCGCTCTTCAGGCAGGAAACTGCACTTGCCGGTCTTGAGCCAGCGCTTGGCGTTGTCGGCACCGATACCGATGTCGCAGTCCTGGGGCGAGATGTTCACGTCACCCATCACCAGCAGCGGCTGGTCGTTCTGGAACTGGCTTTCCAGCAGGGCCTGCAGGTCGCTGTAGAAGCGCTGCTTGGCCGGGAACTTGGTGGGGTGGTCGCGGCTTTCGCCCTGTGGGAAGTAGCCGTTCATGATGGTCACCGGCGTGCCATCGGCGTCGGCGAAGGTGCCCCAGATGAAGCGTCGCTGGGCGTCTTCCTCATCGGTGGCAAAACCCTTGTGCAGGGACAGCGGTGCCTGACGCGAAAGCAGGGCGACACCGTAGTGGCCTTTTTGCCCATGAAAGTGCACGTGGTAGCCCAGGGCCTGGATCTCGGCCAACGGGAACTGATCGTCGCTGACCTTGGTTTCCTGCAGGCCGATCACGTCCGGTTGGTGCTTTTCGATCAACGCCGCCAACTGATGGGGCCGGGCGCGCAGGCCGTTGATGTTGAACGAGACGATCTTCATGGCAGACACAATCCTGGTAAAACCCAGGATGCTAGCCGACATCGTCGCCTGCGGCCAGCGTGGCGCGTCACCCCGTCGGCTGCTAACGTGTTGTTCGGGGTGAACGTCGGCGCAACGTACACCTCAAAGGCAATGAGTGCCCATTTGCGGAGGTCCGCCAGCATGCCCGAATCGACTGCCGCCCCGGCCCAGGTCCGCCTGCTTGATGGCGGCTACAGCCGCGAGGCGCGTTCTTTGCTGTACCACGCCTATCGCCACGAGCCGACCTTTTCCTTCCTGTTCGAGGCCCAGCGCCCCGGCTACGACCAGCGCATCCGCGCCACGGTGCGCGAGCTGGTCAAGCAGCACTTTCTCCAGGAGCTGCCGGCACTGGGGTTGCTGGTGGATGACCGTCTGATCGGTATCGCCCTGATCGCTCCACCGCAGCGGCGCCTGGGGATCACCGAAAGCTGGGCCTGGCGCATGCGCATGGTGCTCAGTACCGGCTTTCGTTGCACCCGGCGTTACCTGGATTACCAGGCCGCGTTGATGACCTGCCTGCCGAGCGATGCGGTGCATGTGCTGCCGCTGTTGGGGATTCACCCGCAGTTCCAGGGTCGGCACTACGGTGAGCAATTGCTACAGGCCGTTCACGACTGGTGTGCCGAAGACGAGCATTCCCAGGGCGTGGTGCTGGACACCGGAAACCCGTACTACCTGGACTTCTATCAGCGCCAGGGGTACCAGGAAATTGGCGAAATTGCGGTAGGACCTGTCCGCGAACACGTGTTTTTTCATCCTAATCCCCAGTCATCGCAACGTGCATCGGCCGTGCCTGCCTAGCCGGCGGGAGCGCCTTGGGCTCCATGCTGCCGCCAAGCTCTGGTAGCATCCGCGCCTATGAAGTATTCAGGACGATTCACCTGCGGTTTGATTCTATGGATTGCCAGCATTGCCGCCCATGCGCAGAGCGAGCTGGTTGTACGCGTCAAACCTGCCAACAACGAACTCAAGGCCAACGTCGAAGGGTATATCGGCAGCCTTGGTAAACGCGATGAAGAGGCGCTGCTGCGTTTTAGCCGTGGCGCCGTGGAGCAGGCGCGCAAGGCCGCCCAGGCCCTGGGTTACTACCAGGCGCAGATCGACAGCGAGGTCAAGCCTGCGACCAAGGCCGACAAGGGACCGCAACTGGTCCTCAAGATCGACCCCGGCGAGCCTGTGCGACTGCGCGATGTCACCATCCGCATCGATGGCCCAGCCAGTGAGATGAAGGCCTTTCGCATTCCCGACAGCAAGGCGCTGCGCTCAGGCGAAGTGCTCAACCACGGTCATTACGAAGACGCCAAGCGCTTGATCCAGAACCAGGCCTCGCGCTATGGCTTTTTCAGCGGGCGCTTCGTGCGCCAGCGCCTAGCGGTCGATCCCATGGCTGGCGTGGCCGATATCGAGCTGATCTATGACAGCGGCCCGCGCTATCGCCTGGGCAAGGTCAGCTTCGCCGGCGACACCCCGTTCGACGAGACCCTGCTGCAGCGCATGGTGCCGTTCAAACCCGATACTCCCTACGACTCCGAACTGATCGCCGAACTCAACAACGCCCTGCAATCGAGCGGCTATTTCGAAGGTGTGCGGGTCGATGCCGCACCCACTGCGGCCGTGGCGCAGAACATCCCGGTGGCTGTCCAGCTGCAGACCCGCAAACCGCGGACCATGGGCCTGGGCCTGGGGTTCTCCACCGACGTCGGTCCGCGCGGCAAGGCCAACTGGACCCGCCACTGGGTCAACCCCCAGGGCCACAGCTATGGTTGGGAAACCGAGCTGTCGGCGCCTCGGCAGAACGTCGGGTTGTGGTATGACATCCCCCTCGACCCGCCGCTGACCGACAAGCTGCGCTTTGCCGGGGGCTACCAGAACGAAGAGATCGCCGGCACCGACACCTTGAGCAAGCTGCTCACCGTCGGCCCGGAGTGGCACAGCAAACTGCCCAGTGGCTGGCAGCGGGTGCTGTCGCTCAAGTACCAGCGCGAAGAGTACAAGCTGGGTGATGATTCGGGCCTGAGCAATCTGTTGATGCCTGGTGTGAGCTATTCCTACCTGCGCAGCGACAACCGCATCGACCCGCACAACGGCTATCGCCTGCAGTTCGATGTACAGGCGGCCAAGGAGGGGCTGGGGTCCGACACCAACCTGCTGCGCGGCAACGTGGTGCTCAAGGGCTTGACCACACTGGGACACAATCATCGTTTCCTGGGGCGTGTGCAGGTTGGCGGCAGCGCCACCAATGACTACCAGAGTTCGATACCGCCGTCGTTGCGCTTTTTTGCCGGTGGTGACCAGAGCGTGCGTGGCTATGACTACCAGAGCCTGTCGCCGAAAAACTCCGATGGCGATCGCATCGGTGGCCGTTACCTGGTGGCCGGCAGTGTCGAGTACCAGTATGAAGTCGTGGAAAAGTGGCGGGTGGCGACCTTCGTCGACCAGGGCAATTCCTTCAACGACCTTGAGTTTCCAAGTCTCAAGACCGGCGTCGGCATCGGCGTGCGCTGGGTCTCTCCGGTGGGGCCGCTGCGTCTTGATCTGGCCCATGCGCTGGATGACGACGGCGGGTTCCGTCTGCACTTTTCCATGGGGCCTGAACTGTGAGTCGCGCTTTCAAGATTATCCTTTGCGGCCTGCTGGCATTGGTGCTGTTGCTGCTACTCAGCGTGGGCCTGCTGCTGGGCACCCAGGCGGGAAGCCGCTGGGTGCTGGGGCTGGTGCCAGGCTTGCAGCTTGAGGACTTCCAGGGCCGTCTGGTCGGCGATTGGCAAGCCGGGCGCGTGTTGTGGGAGCAGGGCGGCGATCGGGTGGAGCTGGTTGCGCCGGTATTCGGCTGGTCGCCTGCCTGCCTGCTGCGCATGACCTTGTGCATCGAGCGCCTTGAGGCCGATCAGGTCAACCTGGCCTTCGCCTCTGCTGCGCCGGCGGCCGATAGCGGGCCGTTGCAGTTGCCCGCCCTGAAACTGCCGTTGGCGATCGAGCTGGGCGAGGTACGTGTGGGGCATCTGCGCCTGGACGGTACTGAACAGCTGAGCCAGTTGCAGTTGGCGGCCCACTGGACGCTCGACGGGCTGAAGATCGACAGCTTGCAGCTGCAGCGCGACGACCTGCGCCTGTCCTTGCAGGGGCTGCTCAAGCCTGAAGGCGACTGGCCGCTGCAGGCGCAGGGGCAGTTGCAGTTGCCCCAGGTGGATGGCCAGGCGTGGCAGCTGGCGTTGCAGGTCAATGGCGAGTTGCAAAAGACCCTCAAGCTCAGCGCCGACAGTAGCGGCTACCTCAATGCCCGGCTCAGCGGCGAACTGCAGCCCCTGGTCGACAACCTGCCGGCCAGGCTGCAGATTCATGCCGATGCGTTCAAACCCGCTGCCGACATGCCCGACACCTTGCAGTTGAACACGCTCGACCTGAGTGCCAAGGGCAACCTGAACAGCGGATATCAATTATCCGGCTCGGCCAGCCTGCCGGCCGAGCAGGCGCCGGTGGCGCTGATCCTGCAAGGCCGGGTCGATGCCAAGGGCGCCCAGCTGAGTGCCCTGGACCTCACTGCCGGCGCGGACCAGTACCTCAAGCTCACCGCCAGCGCCGACTGGCAGCAGGGCCTGGGCGCCGAAGCGACCGTCGACTGGCTGGATTTCCCCTGGTTGCGCCTGTACCCGCTGGAGCAGGCGCCACAAGTCACCCTGCGTCGTTTCAATGGCCAGGTGAGCTACCGCGACGGCAACTACCAGGGCGCATTCAAGGGTGATCTGGATGGCCCGGCCGGTGCCTTCAGCCTGGGCAGCCCGTTCAACGGCAACCTTGCACAGATCGCCTTGCCACAGCTGGTCCTCAACGCAGGGCAGGGCAAGGCCGCCGGCAGCGTCAGCGTGCAGTTCGCCGACGCCATTGCCTGGGACGCGTCGCTGGAGCTGTCGGCGCTCAATCCGGCCTACTGGCTGGCCGAACTGCCGGGCACCCTGGCCGGCCCACTGCGCAGCAAGGGGCAGATGAACAATGGCGAGCTGAGCCTGGAGGCCGACCTTGACCTCAAGGGTCGCCTGCGCGGCCAGACCGCCGTGCTCAAGGCCGTCGCCCAGGGCGCCGGACAGAACTGGACCCTGGGCACCCTGGATATCCGCCTGGGTGACAACCGAATCAACGGCAGCGGTAGCCTGCAGCAGCGCCTGGCCGGTCAGCTGGACCTCAACCTGCCACGACTCGGCCAGCTGTGGCCGCACCTGCGCGGTCAGCTCAAGGGCAAGCTTGACGTGGCCGGTACCCTGAACGCGCCGCAAGGCACACTGACCCTGCAGGGCCAGCAACTGGCCCAGGCCGACAACCACCTGCAACGCCTGACCCTGGATGCGCGGCTGGACGCTGCCCAGCGTGCATTGATCGAGTTGCAGGCAAGCGGTATCGAGCTGGGCGATACCCGCCTGGGCGTACTCACCGCCAAAGGACAGGGTGATGTTCGCCAGCAGCAACTGGACCTGGCACTGGACGGGCCGCAGTTGAAGCTCGACCTGGGCCTGGATGGGCAACTGGACAAGGGCAACTGGCGTGGCCGCCTGGCCAGCGGCCAGATCCAGGCCGGTGGCCAGGACTGGCGCTTGCAGGCCCCGGCCAGACTGCAGCGCCTGGCCAGCGGACAGCTGGACTTCGGCGCTCACTGCTGGCGCTCGGGACAGGCCAGCCTGTGCGGCGAGGATCAGCGCCTGGCGCCTGAGCCACGACTGCGTTATCACCTCAAGCAGTTCCCGCTGCAGAGCCTGGCGCAGTGGTTGCCCAAGGATTTTGCCTGGCAAGGCTTGCTCAATGCCGACATCAACCTCGATGTACCGGCCAGCGGCCCCAAAGGCACTGTGGTGGTCGATGCCAGCGGTGGCGTGCTGCGGTTGCGCGAGAAAGAGCAGTGGCTGGATTTCCCCTACCAGACCCTGCGCCTGGAAAGCACCCTGGCGCCGCGCCGGATCGATACCCGCCTGGATTTTCGCGGTACGCGCCTGGGCGAGCTGGCGCTGGTCACCCGGCTTGACCCGGTGGCGCGCAACAAGCCGCTGTCCGGCGACTTCCGCCTCAGCGGCCTGGACCTGGCCATTGCCCGTCCCTTCGCGCCGATGGTCGAGCGCCTGAACGGTCAACTCAACGGCAGCGGTCAATTGTCCGGTACCCTGCTGGCACCACAGGTCAATGGCAGCCTGAACCTGACCGGGGGAGAGGTCAGTGGCGCCGAGCTGCCGGTCAGCCTGAAGGACCTGAACCTGCAGGCGCTGATTGCCGGCGAACAGGTGCAGCTGCGCGGCAGCTGGAAAAGCGGCGAGGCCGGGCAGGGTAGCCTGCATGGCCAGATCGGCTGGGGCCAGGCCCTGGCCATGGACCTGCAGTTGCAGGGACAGCGCCTGCCGGTCACCGTCGAGCCCTATGCGAACCTGGAGATGGCGCCGAACCTGAAAATCAGCCTGGTCGACGACAAACTGGCCGTGACCGGCAAGGTGCTGCTGCCAAAGGGCAAGATCACCGTGCGCGAGCTGCCACCGTCGACGGTCAAGGTCTCCGACGACACAGTGATCGTCGGTCACCAGACCGAAGAGGGCAAGGCCCCCATGGCGGTGGCCATGGATATCGATGTCGAGGTGGGCCAGGAAAAGTTGTCGTTCAGTGGTTTTGGCCTGACCGCCAACCTGCTGGGGCATGTGCACATCGGCGACAACCTCGATACCCGGGGTGAGTTGAGCCTGGCCGACGGTCGCTACCGTGCCTACGGCCAGCGCCTGACCATTCGCCGTGCCCGGTTGCTGTTCGCAGGGCCCATCGACCAGCCTTACCTGGATATCGAAGCCATTCGCCAGACCGATGACGTGATTGCCGGCATCCGCCTGAGCGGCAGCGCCGAACAACCCACCACCCAGGTGTTTTCGGAACCGGCCATGAGCCAGGAGCAGGCGCTGTCCTACCTGGTACTGGGGCGCCCGCTGGGCACGACCGGTGAAGACAACAACATGCTCGCCGAGGCTGCCCTGGGCCTGGGCCTGGCCGGCAGTGCCGGCATCACCGGCAGCCTGGCTTCGAGCCTGGGCATCGATGACTTCCAGCTCGACACCCAGGGCAGCGGTACCACCACCAGTGTGGTGGCCAGCGGCAATCTGACCGAGCGGTTGAGCCTGCGCTATGGCGTGGGGGTGTTCGAGCCGGTCAACACGGTTGCCTTGCGTTACAAGTTGAGCAAGAAGGTCTACCTGGAAGCCGCCAGTGGATTGGCAAGCTCGCTGGACATTTTCTACAAGCGGGATTTCTGATCACGCCTATCGACGGATAGTGGCAGCTTCGATGAATTCGTTGCTGTCATCCGTCGGGGCAGGGGGATTGACCATGCGTTGCGGGCTGATCAGGTTGGTGTACTCCTCGATCAGGCGGTTCAGCGCCTCGGGGGGCTCGCACGCCTGGAACTGCATGCGGATCTGCACTTCATCGGGGTCACGGGCATCGCCGTTGCGTTTTGCCTGGCCGCCAACGGTCACATAGAAGCGTTCGTGCCGGGGGCATTCGCTGAATTGTGTGGTTTCGGTGTTCTGGATCCTCACTGACAAATCCACCTGCATACGTTCCAGCGCCAATCCCCTGGGTGAAACCAGGGCGATCAGCGGCACCTGCATCTTGTGCTGCTCGTCCATCGCCACTTCGACCATCTTGGCCTTCATGGGCGTACCCAGCGCGTGGACATCGTAGTCGAAGAACTGATCGAAGAGCTTGATGTACTGCTGGGCGATCAGGTTGTTGGTGGCGGCAGCGGCCTCCTGCAGGCCACGGGTAATGTCACAAAGATCGCTCGCGGTAATGGGGGCGTTTTTTGAGGAGAGATCATCCAAGCGTCGCACTCCGAGCATGTGTGGCAGAAGGCCCCTCGCCGAGGAGAGGCCAGGTGTGTCGACGATCAGGCCGGATCAGACCGGGCCCTGCGCCTGTGTGGTCTAGTTGGTCATATCGGGCATTGGCAACGCCGATGCAGGCATTGCTTCGATATTCTTTGCTTCGGCACTGCCCATGACCACGGGTTTGGTGGCGGCTTCAGTGAGAAAATCGATGACGCGCATCAAGGCTTCCGGCGGGTCCTGGCGCCGGACTTTGGTGTTGAAGGCGTATCGCGCGCGGGTGTCGGTCTTGCGGGTCTGGCTGGATTTGTGGCTGACCTGGCCTCTGACGTTGAGCCTGAAGCCTCCCCAGCCCAGCGAGGCGCCGAAGGTGGATGATGCGCTGGTCTCACTGGTGTCCTCGGCTTGCTGGCTGATGGTCAACTCAAAGTCGATGTTGCCTTCTTCAATGCAAATGTTGGGGTGGGTGATGGCCGCCAACAACGGGATCTGCATCTTCTTGGCGACAGTCCCTTTGTAGACGCCTTGTTCATCAGTGATGGTTTCGTCGTAGTCGAACTGTATCGCGACGGCCTTGCCGTCCTGGATGCAGACGCCCATGAGAAAGTCGGCGTAGGATTTGCTCGCCGAAACCTGCGCTTGAATCATCGCCTGCAAGGGGCCGGAGATCATCCGGTCCAGCGGCAGGGCATTCATTACCGAGCCGATCAGGCTGTTGTCGATCGTTGCCATATGGGAACTCCATGTCATAGATGCACATCATTGTGCGGGGGGTGTCTTGAGCACCGGGGTCATGGTCTCAAGGTGTGGAACCTGGGTGCGTGCACGATTCCAGCCGGCGGATGTTGCCGATCTGGCGCAGGCTTAAACCGTACTTGTTGGCCAGCACGCTGCGTGAAAGGCCTTCAGCGCTTTCCTGCTGAATCTGCTGATTGCGCAACTGGCGGAAAAAGTGATCGGCCTTGGGAATCTCCAGGGCCATGCCGGCAAACCGCTTGATCAGTGCATCGAGGGCTTGCGGCGGCAACACTTCGGCCAGGGCCGTACGCTCGCGATGTTTGGGAATGTACTTGGGACGACCGCCGAAGGCACAGGTCAGGTTGTAGGCGTTTTCGATACCCAGGCATTCGATCAGCATCTGCAACGAATGGGGTAACTGGTGGATGTCGATTCGGTCGAGGTCGCGCGGTTCCATGGTGACTTCCTTGTAGGGGATGGCTTGACACTGACATGGTTGAACATCCGGGCGGGTCGCAACAGGCTGCAAGCGCGGCAGGAAGGGTGGGTATCGGCCATGTAATGTGTAGGCAGCTTGGGCCGGGGCTTTGGGAAAATAGTGCCTGACTCGTCCAGACCCCTTGTATTACCGTTATTGCCAGGGCCATGGGGGCGCAAGGTTGGGCTACCCGGGCTCAGTGGCAGGGGCGCGTCAGCAACAGGCTGACCTGGCCCAGGTAGGCATCGGGCCGGTTCAGTGCGTGGGCAGGCAGGCTGCGCCAGTCCACCCAGATGCAGATGGCGCTGAATGTAGCGTCTGCCTGCTTGCCCACCGACTGGGGGAGAAAACTGCGACGGTACATCACCTGGGTCTGCCGGACGGGCGCGCTCTGGTCGGGCGCTGCCAGGGTCAGGGCCACTGCGTCGAGGAGCCGGGCGGGGGCGAGGTCGAAATAGGCGGTGCCGGGCTGTGCACTCAGATGGCCGGCCTGGCGTGTGCGATGCCAGAGCTGCTGCCATTGGCTGGCGCCAGCCTGGTCGGCCAGTAGCGCACCCAGCGTCTGGCGCTGTTCGGCAGTCAAGTTGGCGGTGGGCAGCGCATTGGCCTCAAGGCCAACCAGCAGGGCAACGCAGCTTATCAACCGGCGAATGAGCATGGCGATCTTCCGTTCATCGGGGTGGAACCCGGAAGGCCATGGTTTCAGCTGCAAGGTGGGTGCAGAAGGAGGAAATTGTCCGCTCGCGCCCGGCTGCGTTGTATCATGCGCCCGGGTCGTTCCTGACCTTTATCCCGATGTCGCAAGGAAATACCAATGACTCAAGGTCAACGCTTGAAATACTCCCTACTGATCGCCCTGGCGGTGCTGGCGATCATGCTCGGCCTGTCCTACTTGCAGAAACAGGGCGTCATCACTGAGCAGGTGTTCCAGTACATCGCCATCGCCGTGGCTGTCGTGGTCGTGGTGATCAACGGCATCATGCGCCGCAAGGTCAAGTTCTGAGCCACACCGCGCGGCCGGCATGTGCCGGCCTTGCACTTAGCGTGGGCTGGCCTGCGCCAGGATGCTGCGGGCCTCGGGGTTGAGGCTGTAGCACTTGTCGTTGCCCAGGTTGATCACGCCTTCGGCGCACAAACGCTTGAGCACTTCGCGAACGCTGAGGAACGACAGCGGGATATCCAGTTGTTCAAGCTGGCTGTGAATCCCGCGTACACCGATGCTGCGACCCTCCCGGTCAGCCACGTGCAAGGCATCGATGACCTTGAGGCGGATCAGGCTGGTACGCAGCCCGAAACACCTGAGCAGTTCGCGAATGTGTTCATTGCCCGGGCGCTCGCTGTCGCCACTGTCGGCTTTCGCCGTCAGGGGTTGTCGAGGTTTTCGCTCGGGTCTGCTGGCGATCATCGCCTGTTGCTGGTTGTACATGTGAATGCTCCCTTCCGTGGCCAGTCCATTTACCATCATGTTTGATGCCTTCACCCTATAAGACGAATGAGAAGGGCAAAACTGCAGTGCCTGGCGAAAAAAATTTCTCGGGCCACTCAGGTAAAGACGTTTCGGCCCCGCCTTTCCCGTAAATTTATCCTGCGTACTTCGTTCAATCAGGATCAACCCTGATTGGTGCAGGAGTACCCGTGATCAAACCCCGTCCCTTGGCCTGCCTCTGTCTGGCTGGCCTGCTGTGCGGTTTCAGTCTTCCCTCCCAGGCCCGTGCCGTCGGCGGTGATGCCAGCGCCGAGATCCGTCGCACCAGTTTTGGCGTCCCCCATATCCTGGCCAGGGATGAACTGGGCCTGGGCTACGGTATCGGTTATGCCTATGCCCAAGACAACCTGTGCCTGCTGGCCAATGAAGTGGTCACGGTCAATGGCGAGCGTTCACGCTACTTCGGCCCTGACCAGGTGACCGTTGAACAGCGCAAGAACCTGGCCAGCGACCTGTTTTTCAGCTGGCTGAATACGCCCGCCGCGGTGGCTGGCTTCTGGCAGGCGCAACCGGCCCAGATACGGGCACTGCTGGAGGGGTACGCCAAGGGATACAACCGCGCGCTGGCCGAGCGCACGGCCCGGGGACCGGGCGCCGAGTGCCTGGATGCGCAGTGGTTGCGCCCCATCACTCCCCAGGACCTGGTCAAGCTGACCCGTCGCCTGCTGGTCGAAGGAGGCGTGGGGCAATTCGCCGAGGCGCTGGCAGGTGCCGCGCCACCCACTGCCGTGGCCGGCCTGGTGCTGGACATGAGCGTCGCCCAGGCGCGCCAGGACAACTTCGCCCTGGAGCGCGGCAGCAACGCGGTGGCTGTCGGCCGCGAGCGATCCGCTACGGGGCGCGGCATGTTGCTGGCCAACCCCCACTTCCCGTGGGCCGGGGGCATGCGCTTCTATCAGATGCAACTGACCGTGCCCGGCAAGCTGGACGTCATGGGCGCCGCGCTGCCCGGGTTGCCCCTGATCAATATCGGCTTCAACCGTCACCTGGCCTGGACCCATACGGTGGATACCTCCCGGCATTTCACCCTGTACCGGCTCGAACTCGATCCCAAGGACCCGACCCGCTACCTGCTCGATGGCAAGTCGCTACCCATGACCCGCCAGCCCGTGACGGTGACGGTCAAAGGTGAGGACGGCAAGCAGTCGACGGTCAGCCGTGAGGTCTATGCTTCGGTGTTCGGCCCGGTGGTGCAGTGGCCCGGAAAGCTGGACTGGAACAAACAGCACGCCTACAGCCTGCGCGATGCCAACCTGGACAACACCCGGGTATTGCAGCAGTGGTACAGCATGAACCAGGCCGACAGTCTCAAGGCACTGCAGGGTTCGGTGCAGCAGTTGCAGGGCATTCCCTGGGTCAACACCCTGGCGGTGGATGCCAAGGGCAGTACCTTGTACCTGAACCAGTCGGTGGTGCCCTATGTGGATGCCGCGCTGCTGGCACAGTGCAGCGACCCGGCCGCCGGGCAGGCGTTGATCGTGCTCGATGGATCACGCAGTGCCTGCAACTGGAAAGTCGACCCACGTGCGGCCCAGCCCGGCATCTTCCCGGCCCGGTTGCAACCCAGCCTGAGCCGTGACGACTTCATCCAGCACGCCAACGACTCGGCCTGGATGGTCAACCCGGCGCAGCCCCTGCGAGGTTTTTCACCGCTGGTCAGCCGTGAAGACCAGCCCCTGGGGCCACGCAGCCGCTTTGCCCTGCAGCGCCTGACCCAAGGTGGCAAGCTCACAGGCACCGACTTGCAGCAGATGGTCATGGACAACCAGGTGTACCTGGCCGAGCTGCTGATGCCGGATGTGCTGCAATGGTGTGACGGGCAAGCGTCCGATGCCCGGCTAAGCGCGCTGTGCGGCAGCCTGAAAGCCTGGAACGGGCGTGCGGACCTGGACAGCGGCATTGGCCTGGTGCATTTCCAGAACATCCTGCAAACCCTGCTCAAGCGCCCGGATATCTGGCGCGTGGCATTCGATCCGCAGGATCCGCAGCACACGCCCCGTGGCCTTGCGGTCGAGCGTGTGGAGGTGGCGACAGCGCTCAAGGACGCGGCGCTGGCATCAACGGCCCTGGTGGAAAAGGCCGGCCTTGGCGCCGATGTGCGCTGGGGGCAGATCCAGCAGGCCGCCGATGGCACGCCGATTCACGGCGGGCCTGCGGCCCTTGGTGTCTACAATGCGATCCAGAGTGTGCCGACTGCCGGGGGCAAGCGTGTCGTGGTCAGTGGCACCAGTTACCTGCAACTGGTGACTTTTGATGACAAGGGGCCCCAGGCCTTGGGGTTGCTGGCGTTTTCGCAGTCCAGCGAAGCCGGGGCGGTCCATGCTGCGGACCAGACCCGCGCCTTCTCGGCCAAGCAATGGCACGTGATTCCATTCACCGAGGCGCAGATCAAGGCCGATCCGCAGTACAGGTTGCAGGTGATTCGTGAAGTGGAAGCGGCGGCGGTGGCGACAGCGCCTTGAACCGCGGGGCCTGATCACTGCACCACTTCACGCAGCAACAAGCCATACCCCAGGTCTACCTGCTCAGGGATAGGCAGGTAGACCGTATGCCCGTCCCCCGGCGCCACCTCGATCGCCGCGCCCTGGCGATCGCGCAGCTGATGCAGGTCGAAGTGATAGTTGCCCCGCGGCGTCATCAGCTCCAGGTGATCGCCCAGGGCAAAACGGTTCTTGACCCGCACTTCGGCCAGGCCATCGACCCGTTCACCGGTCAGTTCGCCGACGAACTGCTGGCGATCCGAGACGGAGTTGCCACGCTGGTAGTTCTGGTACTCGTCGTGCACGTGGCGGCGCAGGAAACCCTCGGTATAACCACGCTGGGCCAGTGACTCGAGGTTGAGCATCAGGCTGCGGTCGAACTCGCGGCCGGCCACCGCGTCATCGATGGCCTGGCGATAGGCCTGGGTGGTGCGCGCGCAGTAGAAGTGCGACTTGGTCCGTCCTTCGATCTTCAGCGAGTGCACGCCCATGCGCGTCAAGCGCTCGACATGCTGCACGGCGCGCAGGTCCTTGGCGTTCATGATGTAGGTGCCATGCTCGTCCTCGAAGGCCGGCATGTCTTCGTCCGGGCGATTGCTCTCCTGCAGCAGGAACACCTGGTCGGTGGGTGCACCGATGCCCAGGGTCGGTTGCATTTCGCGGACGATGTCGCCGCTGGCGTCCTCGGTGGCCGGTGTGGCGCTGTATTTCCAGCGGCAGGCATTGGTGCAGCTGCCCTGGTTGGCGTCGCGGCGGTTGAGGTAGCCCGACAGCAGGCAGCGACCGGAATAGGCCATGCACAGCGCGCCATGGACGAAAACCTCCAGCTCCATCTGCGGTACCTGCTGGCGGATTTCCTCGATCTCTTCCAGCGACAGCTCGCGGGACAGGATCACCCGGCTCAAGCCCTGGCTGCGCCAGAACTCGACGCTGGCCCAGTTCACCGTGTTGGCCTGCACCGACAGGTGAATCGGCATCTGCGGAAAATGCTGGCGCACCAGCATGATCAGGCCGGGATCGGACATGATCAGCGCATCGGGGGCCATCTCGATCACCGGCGCCAGGTCCTTGAGGAAGGTCTTGAGCTTGGCGTTGTGCGGGGCGATGTTGACCACCACATAGAATCGCTTGCCCTGGGCCTGGGCTTCCTTGATGCCCAGCGCAAGGTTGGCGTGATCGAACTCGTTGTTGCGCACCCGCAGGCTGTAGCGCGGCTGGCCGGCGTAGACCGCATCGGCGCCGTAGGCGAAGGCGTAGCGCATGTTCTTCAGGGTGCCGGCAGGGGCGAGCAATTCAGGTTTGGCTGGCTGGGTCATGATCGGGTCGCGGCAAAAGGCGCGGATGCTACCGCTGTCGCGGCGCGCTTTTATTGATCTGGGTCAAGGGCACTTTTGCCTGCTCGCCGCGCACTAATGTTGTGAGCAGCCAAGGAACCGCCCATGAGCGAAACCGTCCAGCAGCACAAGGCCCTGCTTCTGTTTTTGACCCTGGTGACCCTCGCGTTCATCTGGATCCTGCTGCCGTTCTACGGGGCGGTGTTCTGGGCGGTGATCCTCGGCATCCTCTTCGCCCCCCTGCAGCGACGGCTGTTGCTGCGCCTGGGCTGGCGACGCAACCTGGCGGCCGGGGCGACCCTGCTGGTGTGCCTGGTGATCGCCATCTTGCCGGTGATCGTCATCAGTACCTTGCTGGTGCAGGAAGGCGCAGCGCTGTACAAGCGCATCGAGAGCGGCGAGCTGGATATCGCCGGTTACATCGAGCGCTTCAAGGACATGCTCCCGGCCTTTGTCCAGAGTGGCCTGGAACGCATGGGCATGGCCAACCTGGAGGGCCTGCGCGACAAGATCGCCAAAGGTGCGATGCAGGGCAGCCAGTTCTTCGCCAGCCAGGCCTTCAGCTTTGGCCAGGGCACGTTCGACCTGCTGGTGAGCTTCGGGGTGATGCTGTACCTGCTGTTCTTCTTTCTGCGCGACGGTGCCGAGCTTGCCCGCAAGGTCCGCGCTGCGCTGCCGCTGGCCGAGCAGCAGAAGCGTCGCCTGCAGCTGAAGTTCAACCGCGTGGTGCGCGCCACGGTCAAGGGCAACCTGGTGGTGGCGGTCACCCAGGGGGCGCTGGGCGGGATTATCTTCGGCGTGCTCGGCATTCCCAGCCCACTGGTCTGGGCGGTACTGATGGCCTTTCTCTCATTGCTGCCGGCGGTGGGGGCGGGGATTGTCTGGGCACCGGTGGCCATTTACTTCCTGGCTACCGGCGCCCTCTGGCAAGGCGTGGTGCTGACCGCGTTCGGGCTGTTCGTCATCGGCCTGGTAGACAACCTGTTGCGACCGATCCTGGTGGGCAAGGACACGAAAATGCCCGACTACCTGATCCTGGTCTCCACCCTGGGCGGCCTGGCAGTGTTCGGCCTCAATGGTTTCGTGATCGGGCCGTTGATCGCCGCGCTGTTCATGTCCAGCTGGGCGATCTTCGTTTCGACCAAACCGCAGGTGCAGCTGCCCAGCTAGCGGAAGCTGTAGGAAACCCCGGCGTAGACAGCAAAGCCTTCGCCCGGGGTCGAACGGGCAATATCCTGGCCCTTGTCGTTGTAGCCCGGGGTGACGGTGGCGGCGTAGCGTTTGTTGGTCAGGTTGCGCAGGTCGAGCCAGGCCTGCCAGTCCTGTTTCGGCGAGTTGTAGCCCAGCGTCGCGCCGAGCAGCGCATAGGCATCGGCCGGGTAGCTGTTGGCATAGTCAACCTGGACCTTGGACGCCATCTGCGTGTTGAGGCCGGCGTACAGGCCGCTGGGCAGGTCGAAGCGCAATTCGGCCTGGTAGTAGTGCATGGGAATGCCAGGCAGGCGGTTGTCACCGAACACCTCGTCATCGCGGTAGTGGAAGTCGCTGAAGGTGTAGGCCTGGCGCAACGACAGCTTGCCGACGGCCGAACGCTCCCAGAGCAGGGAGTCCAGGCCGGCTTCTACACCCTGGTGGACGGTGGCGCTGGCGTTGAATTCGGCAGCGGGAAGGCCGGGCACGATCTCGACGGCCAGGAGTTCATGGCGCACTTGCGAGTAGTACCAGGCCAGGTCCCAGCGACCGATCATCGACTCCCCCCGGGCGCCGAGCTCAAGGGTGGTGGCGGTCTGGTTCTGCATTTCGATCGGCTGGATCTGTTGGCCATTGACCCGCGGCGAGCTCCAGATCAAGGCCCATGGGTGGGGCGGTTCCACCGAGCGGCTAAGGTTGCCATACAGTTGCAGGTTGGGGTTCAGGTCATAGCGAAGCCCCAGGCGCGGCGCGTAGTCCCAGTCGTGCTGGCTGACCTTGCCGCCATTGTCCGGGTAGGTCACCGCACTTTCGCGGCGGGTGTAGATCATCGCAAGGCCCGTGGTCAGCCACAGGTCGGGGATCAGCTCAAGCTCATTGGCCCAATGCACGACACTATCGGAGCCCTGGTAACTGAAGTCGCGGGTGCGGGTGCCGACGGGCAGGTTGCCGTTACTGGCTTCCGAAACCCGGACGAACTCGGAGGCACCGCTGTTGGGCAGGTGCTTGGTGGTACGCCAGCCGACCGTGGTCTTGCTTTCGTGACCGAACAGCGTGTCACGGCGGAAGTAATTCAGGGTGCCACTGACATCGGTATAGGCGACCTTCAGCCGATTGGCACCTTCACGCAGGTCCATCGGGTAGTCGTGGTAGACCAGCCCGGCCTCCAGGCGAGCGTCGTCGTCCAGGTAGAAGGTCGTCTTGTTGCCCAGCCAGGTACTGCCCGGTTGCGGGCGACTGGCATCGCGGCTCAGGTACAGGGGATTGGCCGCGCGTGGGTCATGCTCGATCTGCGCCTTGGTCAGGCGTCCGGCCAGGTCGTTCTCGGTTTCCCGGTAGCGCAGGTAGAAGCGGGTTTCCAGGTTGGGGTTGAAGCGATAGCCGAAATTGGCGGCGATCCCCTTGCTGCTGCCACTGCTGTGGTCCTGGTAGCCGTCGTACTCCGAGTCGGTCAGCGCCACGTAGTAGTCCAGGTCGCCCAGCACCTGGCCCGAGCTGACCTGGCGCTTGGCGTAGCCGTGGCTGCCCAGCTCATAGCGCACCTGCAAGGGGGCGGCGTCACGGCCGGTATGGGTGATGTAGTCGATGGCGCCACCCAGGGCCAGGGCACCACGGTCGAAACCGTTGGCGCCGCGCAACACTTCGGCGCGGCTCAGCCACAGCGGCTCGAACAGCTCATAGGGGGTGCCGCCGGGACCGGTCAGCGGCAGGCCGTCGAACAGGGTGTACACGCCCGAGCCATGGGCGCCGGGGGCGCGATTGATTCCGGAGCCGCGGATCGACAATTTGATGCCGTCGTTACCGGCCGACTGGGCGAACACCCCGGGCTGGTAGGCGAGCACATCCTGGTTGCTGGCGACCCGGCCTTGCTCCACTCGCTGCATGTCGATCAGGTTGCTGGCGCCGGGTACCTGTTGCAGGCGTTCGCGAGCGTCTTGCAACTCGCTCTGCTCCTGTTCCTGGATCAGGACCTGGTCAAGTTCAATGCCATCACTGGCCTGGACTGAAGCGGCGCAGGAAATCAACAGGGCAAGGGAAGAGCGGGGCAGGGAAGGGCGCATCGAGGGGGGTCCGGGACTGAGAGCGGGTATCTGACGTCACAACTCTCGGACGAAGCACAGTCCTGGATCATCGCGGGGCAAGCCCGCTCCCACAATTGCCCCGTGAAAACAAAACACCCCGCCGAGGCGGGGTGTCTGTCATTGCATGATCGATCAACCGATCAGTTGCAGGCCTGCATGCTGGACCATGTCCAGCAACGGCTGCGGGTACACGCCCAGGACGAAGGCCAGGATGGCGATGGCCAGCAGCATTACGCCACCGGTGCGCTGTTCCCAGTTCAGCGGGGCATCGTGACGACGCAGGTTCGGCTCGATCAGGAACAGGGTGACCATGACGCGCAGGTAGTAGAACACGCCGATGGCGCTACCGATCACCAGGGCGCCAACCAGCCACCACAGCTGCGACTCGACGCCGGTGGCGATGATGTAGAACTTGCCGATGAAGCCCGCGGTCAGCGGGATACCGGCCAGCGACAGCATCATCACGGTCAGCACCGCGGTCAGGTACGGACGGCGCCAGAACAGGCCGCGGTACTCGTACAGGGCATCGGCGTCACGGCCGCTGTAAGGCGAGGACATCAGGGTGATCACACCGAAGGCGCCGAGGCTGGTGATCACGTAGGTGACCAGGTACACACCGATGGCTTCCACGGCCAGGCCCTTGCTCGCCACCAGGGCGATCAGCAGGTAGCCGAAGTGGGCGATCGACGAGTAACCGAGCAGACGCTTGAGGTTGCTCTGGGTCAGGGCCAGCAGGTTACCGATCAGGATCGAGGCGACCGCGATCACCGACAGTACGGTGGTCAGCACGCCGCTGCTGGCAGCAGGGGAGAGCATGAACAGGCGCACGACGACGGCGAACACAGCGACCTTGCTGGCGGTGGCCAGGAAGGCGGCGACCGGTGCCGGAGCACCTTCGTACACGTCCGGGGTCCACAGGTGGAATGGCACCAGCGACAGTTTGAAGGCCAGGCCGACCAGCATCATGCCCAGGCCCAGCTGGGCCAGCAGGCTTGGCATGCTGGTGGCGGCCAGGGCCTTGCCGATACCGTCGAAGCTCAGGCTGCCGGCGTCGGCGTACAGCAGGGCCATACCGAACAGCAGGAAGGCGGAACCGGCGGCCGACAGCACCATGTACTTGATACCGGCTTCCAGCGAACGCTTGTTGAAGAAGGCGTAGGCCACCAGGCCGTAGACCGGCACCGAGAGCAGTTCCAGGCCGATGAACAGGCCGGCCAGGTGCTGCGCGCTGACTAGCACCAGGCCACCCAGGGCAGCCATGAGGATCAGCAGGTACAGCTCTTCGCGGTTGCCCGGGTAGCCTTTGCCGCCATCACCCAGGTAGGCGTGGGCGAGGGTGACGCAGGCCAGGGTGGCGACCAGGATCAGCGCCATGTACAGGCAGGCGAACTTGTCGATGGTCAGCAGCGGGGTGACCGCCAGTGGAACGATCTTGAGTACCGGCAGGATCGACAGCAGGGCCAGGTTCAGGCCCACGGTCGACAGCAGGAAAGTTTGCGAGTGGTTGCGGCGCCAGGCGATCGCCAGCATCACCACGACAACGGTGATGGTGGTGATCAGCAGTGGCGCAAGCGCGATAAAGTGTTGAATCGTCAGGTCCATAGCGCTCTTACCGGGCCGAAGCGAGTTGAGTGATAGCGGAGCCGAACCACTGCTGCACACCGCTCATGGTGGCAGCGGAAGTGTCCAGGAACGGCTGCGGGTAGATGCCCAGCAGGATCAGCAGGCCGGCCAGGCCCAGCACCATGATCATTTCGCGGGTATCCATGCCGGCCAGGACTTCTTCGGACTTCGCCGGGCCGAAGTAGGCACGGTGAATCATGATCAGCGAGTAGACCGAACCGAACACCAGGCCGCTGGTGGCGATCACGGTGACCCATGGCGAGCTGACGAAGGCGCCGATCAGAATCAGGAACTCGCCGACGAAGTTACCGGTGCCCGGCAGGCCCAGCGATGCGGCAGCGAAGAACAGGCTGATGGCCGGCAGGTAAGCGATGCGGTGCCACAGGCCACCCATCTGACGCATGTCACGGGTGTGCAGGCGCTCGTACAGCTGGCCGGCCAGGATAAAGAGTGCCGCCGCCGACAGGCCGTGGGCCAGCATCTGGATCACCGCGCCCTGCAGGGCTTGCTGGCTGCCGGAGTAGATACCGATCAGCACGAAGCCCATGTGCGAAACGCTGGAGAAGGCGACCAGACGCTTGATGTCGGTCTGCGCGAAGGCCAGGAAGGCACCGTAGAAGATACCGATCAGACCCAGGGTCATGGCGATTGGCGCAAACTCCGCCGACGCGTTCGGGAACAGCGGCAGGGCGAAACGCAGCAGGCCGTAGGCCGCCGTCTTCAGCAAGATACCGGCCAGGTCCACGGAACCTGCGGTCGGTGCCTGGGCGTGGGCATCAGGCAGCCAGGAGTGGAAGGGTACGACCGGCAGCTTGACCGCGAAGGCGATGAAGAAGCCGAGCATCAGCACGTATTCGGTGCCGGCCGGCAGTTCGGCCTTGAGCAACTGGGTGTAGTCGAAGGTGATCACACCGGTGTTGCTGTAGTTGACCAGTACCAGACCGAGGATCGCCACCAGCATGATCAGGCCGCTGGCCTGGGTGAAGATGAAGAACTTGGTCGCGGCGTAGATCCGGGTCTTCTTGCCGTCCGAGGAGCTGTGACCCCAGAGCGCGATGAGGAAATACATCGGCACCAGCATCATTTCCCAGAAGAAGAAGAACAGGAACAGGTCCAGGGCCAGGAACACACCGACCACGCCGCCCAGGATCCACATCAGGTTGAGGTGGAAGAAGCCGACGTGACGCTGGATCTCTTTCCAGGAACACAGTACCGAGAGCACACCGAGCAGGCCGGTGAGCAGGATCATCAGCAGCGACAGGCCGTCGAGGGCCAGGTGCAGGCTGATGCCGAAGCGCTCGATCCACAGCACTTTGAATTCGACCGCCCACTCAGGCGCAGCGCCTGGAGCAGGGGCCAGGGTGTAGTCCCCGTTGGCCCACAGCCAGAGGCCGATACCAAGCAGCAGGGACATGGTCAGCAGCGCAATCCAGCGCGGCAGGGTGGCGCCGAAGCGCTCACCCAGCCAGCACAGCAGGCCGCCGATGAAGGGGATCAGGATCAGCCAAGGCAAAATCATGACGGGCTCAATTCCTTTCGCAAAGTCGCAAGGTTCATATCAGACCGCAGCCAT
>Ga0247821_10000034_pt1 | contig 67931 bp, 60 predicted proteins | sample 13C_Glycerol_Day_FD_192481 | JGI IMG/M metagenome (GOLD analysis project Ga0247821, IMG submission 192481) | Soil microbial communities from agricultural site in Penn Yan, New York, United States - 13C_Glycerol_Day14 | ecosystem: Environmental > Terrestrial > Soil > Agricultural land | place... | reverse complement strand
GCGATCTTCATTGGCGCATTCCAGCCCTAGACCCCGCTGCCCTCTGCGCGGATAAAAACGCTGCTCGACCGAGCCTGGGCAGGACGAGCAGCAGGACGAGCAGCGGCTTGCGCCATCTAATTACACCGCGCAACCAGCACCGTTCATAACCAGAAATATCGCGACAAAATCTCGCCAATCCGCTTTTTTTAAGCATTCCTCTCAATTTTTTCCGAAGGCTTGCCATCCTTCACCTCTGTGGTTAGGGTTGAAGGCATGAAAACCTCTACCACCCTCATTCTGCTCCGCCAACACCGCAGCCTCTGCCTGGTCAGTGCACGACTACCAGGGTGAATCGCGTCGCCTCGCCTTTTCATCTCGTTATCGTTCGGCAGGCCCGATCTCGGCCGCACACTAAAGGAATACTTCCATGACCATGCTCAAAGACCCTTCGAAGAAATACCGCGCCTTCCCGACCATCGACCTGCCCGACCGCACCTGGCCGTCGAAAGCCATCACCGAGGCGCCAATCTGGTGCAGCTCGGACCTGCGTGATGGCAACCAGTCGCTGATCGAGCCGATGGACGCGGAGAAGAAGCTGCGGTTCTGGAAGACCCTGGTGCAAGTGGGCGTGAAGGAGATCGAGGCATCGTTCCCTTCGGCCTCGCAGACCGATTTCGACTTCGTGCGCACCCTGATCGAAGACGGCCACATCCCTGACGACACCACCATCCAGGTGCTGACCCAGGCCCGTGAAGACTTGATCGCGCGGACCTTCGAGTCGCTGCGCGGCGCCAAGAAGGCCATCGTTCACCTGTACAACGCCACCAGCCCGTCGTTCCGCCGTATCGTCTTCAACCAAGACAAGCAAGGCGTGAAGGACATCGCGGTGAACGCGGCCAAGCTGTTCGTCAAATACGCCGCGCAGCAGCCGGAAACCCACTGGACCTTCCAGTACTCGCCAGAGACCTTCAGCGCCACTGAGCTGGAGTTCGCCAAGGAAGTCTGTGACGCGGTCATCGAGGTGTGGAACCCGACCCCTGAGCACAAGATCATCCTCAACCTGCCAGCCACCGTGGAAGTGGCCACGCCGAACGTCTACGCCGACCAGATCGAATGGTTCTGCCGTAACGTCAATCGCCGCGACAGCGTAATCATCAGCCTGCACTGCCACAACGACCGCGGCACCGGCATCGCTGCGACCGAGCTGGGCTTGATGGCCGGTGCCGACCGCGCCGAAGGCTGCCTGTTCGGCAACGGCGAGCGGACCGGCAACGTCGACCTGGTGACCTTGGCCCTTAACCTGTACACCCAGGGCATCGACTCCAAACTGGACTTCTCCGATATCGACGGCGTGCGCAAGGTCGTTGAAGAATGCAACCAGCTGCCGGTGCACCCACGTCATCCGTATGTCGGCGACCTGGTCCACACCGCGTTCTCCGGTTCGCACCAGGATGCCATCCGCAAAGGCTTCGCCAAGCAACAGGAAGGCGAACTGTGGGAAGTGCCGTACCTGCCGATCGACCCGGCCGACATCGGCCGCAGCTACGAGGCGGTGATCCGCGTCAACAGCCAGTCGGGCAAAGGCGGCATCACCTACCTGCTCGAGCAGGAGTACGGCATCAGCCTGCCGCGCCGCATGCAGATCGAGTTCAGCCAGGTGGTTCAGGGCGAGACCGATCGCCTCGGCCTGGAAATGACTGCCCAGCAAATCCACGGCTTGCTGCACAAAGAGTACCTGCAAGCCAACTCGCCGTACGCGCTGGTCAGCCATCGCCTGCAGGAAGAGAACGGCCATAGCGCGGTGGAAGTCGAAGTCGCCGGTGAAGGCGAAACCACCTTGCACTGGCGCGGCAAGGGCAACGGCGCCCTGGAAGCATTGGTCGCCGGCCTGCCGATTGCAGTGGAGATCATGGACTACAACGAGCACGCCATCGGTGCCGGGACCAACGCCAAGGCGGCGGCCTACATCGAACTGCGCGTGGCCGGTGGTCGTCCGGTGCATGGTGTGGGAATCGATGAGAACATCACCACCGCCAGCTTCAAGGCGCTGTTCAGCGCGCTGAACCGCTCGTTGAGCCAGCAAGAAGCAAAAGCCGCCTAATCAGCGCGCTCTAGTGAAAAAGCCCGTATCCCTGGATACGGGCTTTTTATTACCCGCGTTTTAATAAATAAAACCATGCACTGACATGGATCAACACTTTGTTTATTGAACCTCTTTAGTGCATTTTAATTAGCCAAAACATGTCGCGATAAGTCTTTCGAAATATCCAGCAAACAACATACAATAATGGCCGTGTGCCACCAAACAACAACAGCCTTGCACACATGTGAACCTGAAACTGCCCTACCCACATGAGGCCTGAAGCAATGCTGAATAATGCGCCGCTTCGTCTGAAGCTGTTGTTGATCGTACTATTCCCTCTCCTGGGCTTCCTGATTCTTTGCGGTCTGAATATCGCCGAGAACTACAAGACCCTGCGCGACATGCAAGCCACCGTCGCAGCCAGCAGCACCGTCGAGCGCCTGAGCCAGTTGATTACCACCTTGCAGCGCGAGCGTGGCGCCAGCGGCGTATTCATCGGTAGCCAAGGCAAGAGCATGGGCGATCGCCTTGGCCCCTTGCGCGGCGATAGCGACAGCGCCATCGCCGCCCTGCGTGAATTGCCAGCAACCGGCAGCGATCACAATACCTTCCTCGAAGCGCTTTCCCGCTTGAAAGAAACCCGCGGGCAAATCGATAGTTTGACCATCGACAGTAATGAGTCCGGCGCCAGCTATACCGGTATGATCCAACAGTTGATCGGTTATACCCAACTATTGGAACGTCGCGTCAGCGATACCGCTGTGGTTCATGCCTTGGGCGCACTCAATCAATTCATCGAACTCAAAGAACGTGCCGGACGCGAACGGGCATTGCTGGGGATTGTGTTTAGCCAGGACCGTTTCAATGAAACCCTGTTCTCACGATTCAGCCGCAACCTGGGTGAACTCAGCGCCTATACCGATGGCTACCGGCGTAAAGCGACTGCCACAGGCCTGAGCCAATTCGAAGAGCGCCAGCGCACCACAGCAGCGCTGGAAGTGGCTCGAATCCAGAAGCTGGCCTTTGAAACACCCTTGGGCCAGCCACTGGGCGTCCAGCCAGAAACCTGGTTCGAGACGTCGACCCAACGCATCGACCAACTGAGCGAAGTCGAACGTGCCCTGGCGGCCAACGTCGGTCAACTGGCCGAACAAGCACGCCACACTGCCGCCCGCGCCTTGTGGCTGACCCTCGGCGGTATCCTCATCGCCCTGGTGGCCGTGGCCCTGTTGTCGTGGCTGATCATCCGCAGCATCGGCAGCGCCGTGCGCGATATCAATGCCACCCTGGAGAGCCTCGCCCAGCGCGACCTGACCGCCCGGGCCAAGTACCGCAGCAAGGACGAGTTCGGCCAGATCGCCAGTAACCTCAACCGCATGGCCAACCAGATCACCGAGATCGTTCAGGAAATCGGTAATGCCACCGCTCAGGTTGCGACCGCCGCAGAAGAGTCGTCCGCCGTCACCCTGCAAACCAGCCGCAGTGTCGAGCAGCAGCGCCAGAGCACCGAGTCGGTGGCCACTGCGATCAACGAAATGAGCGCCACGGTGCGCGACGTCGCCCACAGCACCAATGACGCCGCGAGCCTGTCGCAGCAGATCCACACCAGTACCGAACAAGGCCGCGCAGAGATCGAAACGACCATCGCGCTGATCCGCGAACTGTCGAATCAGGCGCAGCAGACAGCGACGATCATCGATGAGCTCAAGGATGAAAGCGACGCCATCACCTCGGTGCTGGATGTGATTCGCGGGATTGCCGAACAGACCAACCTGCTCGCGCTCAACGCCGCCATCGAAGCGGCGCGTGCCGGCGATCATGGGCGTGGCTTTGCCGTAGTCGCTACCGAAGTGCGCACCTTGGCGCAACGCACCCAGGAATCGACCGGCAACATTCAGCAGATGATCAGCAACCTGCAGGCAGGCTCGGACCGCGCCAATGCCTCGATGCTGGAAACCCTGGGCAAAGCCCAATCAGGCGCCGAGCGAATTGGTCGAGCCGGCGAACTGCTTGGGGAAATTGCCGAGGGCGTGGCCAGCATCAACGACCGCAACATCCAGATCGCTTCGGCGGCCGAGGAGCAGAGTGCGGTGTCGGAAGACATCAGCCGTAACGTCAACGAGATCAACGACCTGGTCATCCAGGTCAGCGCAGGGGCGCAGCAAACGGCGGTGACCAGCCAGGAACTGGCGCGCCTGGCGGAGTTTCAGCAGCAGTTGGTGGGGCGGTTCAGAGTGGCGTGAGCCTGACTGCTCGGGGCGAGCAGTACCGGCCTCATCGCGGGGCAAGCCCGCTCCCACGCAAGCTATCCATTCACCAGCTGTTCGTGGGAGCGGGCTTGCCCCGCGATGAGGCGGCACAGCCAACACAAAACCTGCAGACAAAAAAAGGGGCGCCGACCAAGCGCCCCATAAGCCGTGTAGCACACAACGAATTCGTTTCAGTCGAGCAACGCAATCGCCTCAGCGCTGCACTCGGTAATCCGCGCCCAATCGCCGTTCTTGATCCAGCTGCTGTCGAGCATCCAGGTGCCACCCACGCACATCACATTGGCCAGGGCCATGTAATTGCGCACGTTGGCGGTATTCACGCCACCGGTCGGGCAGAAGCGAATATCGCCAAACGGCCCGCCAAAGGCCTTGATCGCCGCGACGCCGCCGCTGATCTCCGCCGGAAACAGCTTGAAGCGCCGGTAACCGAGGGCGTAGCCCATCATGATCTCCGACGGCGTGCTGATCCCAGGCAACAGTGGGATATCGCTCTCGACACCGGCCTGGAGAATGTCCGGGGTGATGCCGGGCGTGACGACGAACTGGGCACCGGCCGCCTCGACCGCAGCGAACATGCTGCGATCCAGCACGGTGCCCGCCCCGATGCACAGCTCCGGACGTTGCTCACGCAGCACTTGAATGGCCTTCAGGCCATGCGCCGAGCGCAGGGTCACTTCCAGCGTACGAATGCCGCCAGCGGCCAGGGCATCGGCCAGCGGCAGGATGTCTTGCTCACGGGCGATGGTGATCACCGGCAAGATGCGCGCCTGCTCACAGATCTCGTCGATCCGTGCGGTTTTCTCGGCCATCGAGAGCAAAGGCTGTGGGCGTTCAAGGGTGGTCATGACAGTGGATCCTTGGCTCATGGGCACCAGTAGATGTCCAGGGGGTCGTGAAGAAAGGCGCGAATCGGCATTTCGGTAGTGTCATCGGCGGCCAGCGCGGCGCGCAGGGTAGCGAGTTTGCCTTCGCCTTGCACCGCCAGCGCGATGAAGCCAGCACTGGCCAGCAAGGCGCGGGTCATCGACAGGCGCTGGTGCGGCACGCTCGGGGCGAGCATGGGCAGAATCCGCCGCTCGCCGATCTTGCCCAGGCCTTGGCGCAGCAGCGGGCTGGCCGGGAACAGCGAGGCGGTATGGCCATCGTCACCCATGCCCAGCACCAGCACATCGATCGGCGGCAGCTCGGCCAGGGCCTGATCGGCAAGCTCGGCAGCAGCGTCCAGGCTCGGCGCCTGCTGGTACAAGCCAATGAAGCGCGCCTTGCCCGCCTCGCCCTTGAACAGGTGGCGGGCCAGCAGGCCGGCGTTACTGTCAGGATGCTCAACCGGCACCCAGCGCTCGTCAGCCAGGCTCACAGTGACCTTGGACCAGTCGAGCTTCTCGCTCGCCAATCGCTCAAGAAATGGCACCGGGCTGCGCCCGCCAGACAACACGACACAAGCCTGCCCTTTGCCAGCAATAGCCTGGCGCAAGCGCTCGGCAACATCGCCGGCCAGCGTCGTGGCCAGGGCCTTGGAATCGGCCAGGGCATGGGTTTTCACCCCCACTGGCAGTTTCAATTCAGATATCGCCATACCACGCCCTCCCATCCCGTGTGATCAGTGCAATCGAGCTCATTGGCCCCCAGGAACCTGCCGCATAGGGCTTGGGAGCGTCACCGGCATTCTTCCAGCCGGCGATCAGCTGGTCGCACCATTTCCATGCATATTCGATCTCGTCCTTGCGCACGAACAGGTTCTGGTTACCGCGCATCACTTCCAGCAGCAGCCGCTCGTAGGCATCCGGAATCCGCGCACTGCGCCAGGTATCGGAGAAATTCAGCTGCAGCGGGCCACTGCGCAGTTGCATGCCCTTGTCCAGGCCCTGCTCTTTGGTCATCACCCGCAACGAGATACCCTCGTCCGGTTGCAGGCGGATGATCAGCTTGTTACCGATCTGCAAACGCTGTTCCGGGGCGAAGATGTAGTGCGGGGTTTCCTTGAAGTGGATGACGATCTGCGACAGCTTGCCCGGCATGCGCTTGCCGGTGCGCAGATAGAACGGCACCCCCGACCAGCGCCAATTGCGGATGTCGGCGCGCAGGGCAACGAAGGTCTCGGTGTCGCTCTGGGCGTTGGCGTTGTCTTCTTCCAGGTAGCCGGGCACCGGCTTGCCATCGCTGTAGCCGGCAATGTACTGGCCACGCACCACGGCGGTGCTCAGGCCTTCACCCGTGATCGGCGCCAGGGCCTTGAGCACCTTGACCTTCTCGTCGCGGATGCTGTCGGCGGAGAGGTCACTGGGCGGGTCCATGGCAATCAGGCAGAGCAGCTGCAGCAGGTGGTTCTGGATCATGTCGCGCAGCTGGCCGGCCTTGTCGAAATAGCCCCAACGGCCTTCGATGCCGACCTTCTCGGCCACGGTGATCTCCACGTGGCTGATGGAATTCTGGTTCCACTGGGTTTCGAACAGGCTGTTGGCAAAGCGCAGCGCAATCAGGTTTTGCACGGTCTCCTTGCCCAGGTAATGGTCGATGCGATAAACCCGGCTCTCCGGGAAAAACCGCGCCACCGCGTCGTTGACCCGGCGCGACGACTCAAGATCGTGACCGATGGGCTTTTCCAGCACAACACGGGTGCGCTCGACCAGCCCGGCTTTGTCGAGGTTCTCGCAGATCGCACCATAGACCGCTGCGGGCGTGGCGAAATACGCGATCAGCGGCAGGCTGCCCGCCGCTTGCTCGGCCAGGGCCTGATAACCCTCGGGCTGGAGGAAGTCCAGGTGCAGGTAGCTCAGCCGCGCAACGAAGCGCTCCAGCGCCGCCGCCTCGATGTCGGCATCCGGTACGTAGCGGCGCAGATGGGCTTCGATGTTAGCCAGGTGCTGCTCGCCATCGCCCGGCTCGCGGGCCAGCGCCAGCAGGCGCGAGTCGGCATGCAGCAAGCCGGCACGGTCGAGCTGATAGAGCGCGGGGAACAGCTTGCGCAGTGCCAGGTCGCCAAGGGCGCCAAACAGGGCAAAGGTGCAAGGTTCAACACTGATCGCAGCCATGATGTTGGTTCTTTCCTAAAGTTGGCCTAGGAATATCGTTTTCAACGGCAGTTTTCAAGAGGTAATGTAGTAAAAACCACAACATTACCGACAAGTGTTACAGACAAGTGGTAGATCAACCCCTACCGACAGTACGATAGACAACACTGCAAAAAGCCTGCTGCACCGCCAGCCGGCTGTCTTCTCGACCCAAGGACACACCATGGACCGCGTGCGCAACCTCCTGGAACAGATCCAGGGACGCCTCGACGAGCTGAACAAGGCCGAACGCAAAGTCGCCGAAGTCATCCTGCTCAACCCTCAACAGGCGACTCGTTTCAGCATCGCCGCTTTGGCCCAGGCGGCCAAGGTCAGCGAGCCGACCGTCAACCGTTTCTGCCGCTCGTTCGGCGTCAGTGGCTACCCCGAGCTCAAGCTGCAACTGGCGCAAAGCCTCGCCAGTGGCGCCGCCTATGTCAGCCGCGCGGTGGAGGCGGACGATGATCCGGCCGCCTACACCCAGAAGATCTTCGGCAGCGCCATTGCCTCGCTCGACAGTGCCTGCCAACAACTCGACCCGCAACAGATCAGCCGCGCCGTGGACATGATGATCCAGGCCCGTCAGATCCACTTCTTTGGCCTGGGCGCCTCGGCCCCGGTGGCCCTCGACGCCCAGCACAAGTTCTTTCGCTTCAACCTCGCGGTGTCGGCCCATGCCGATGTACTGATGCAGCGCATGCTGGCCTCGGTTGCCCATACTGGCGACCTGTTCGTGATCATTTCCTACACCGGGCGTACCCGCGAGCTGGTCGAAGTGGCGCGCCTGGCCCGCGAAAACGGCGCCTCGGTGCTCGGCCTGACGGCTGCCGGCTCGCCGCTGGCCAACGCCTGCAGCCTGAGCCTGCACATCCCACTACCGGAGGACACCGACATCTACATGCCGATGACCTCGCGGATCATCCAGCTGACCGTGCTCGATGTGCTCGCCACCGGCATGACCCTGCGCCGCGGCGTCGACTTCCAGCCGCACCTGCGCAAGATCAAGGAAAGCCTCAACGCCAGCCGCTATCCGATCGAGGACGACGAGCTCAATTGAGCCGGTGCGCCTGCAAGCGCAGGTGCGCGCGCTGCCCCGGCGCCAAACTCAGGCCCTCGCCACTGCCGCTGGCGGCTTCGACGCAGACAAATCCCCGGCTCTCGCGCCCGCTGACGCCCATCAGCGGGCGATTGCCGGGATGCCAAACCACCGTGTCGTCGCTGTCGCCGGTATCGATGCACAGCTCGCGCTGCCAGGCCGGGTCATGCAGCTGGACCCGCGGCGTGCCCGGATAGACCTTCTGACACCCACCCTTGACCTTCAACGCGCCGTTCTCACGGCAGGCCTGGCGGTTCAAGCGGTCGTAGCCGTCGATATCTTCCAGCCCGGATAGCGCTATCTCGGCAACGTTGCTGATACGCCAGTAGGCCAGCAGCGCATGGCTCAGCTGGCAAGGTTCGCTGTCCTGATGCTCGGTGCTCAGGCTCAGCTCCATGCGATTGCCAAGCCGGGCGTGCAGGTCGACCTGCCAATCGCACAGGTCCAGCCGCCACTTGAGGGTCACGCCCTGCTCGTCCTCGCAGCTATCTACCAGCTTCCAGTCGAGCAAGCGTGCCCAGCCATGGGCCGGCCACAGGTCTTCGCTGGGATGGCGGCCATACCAGGGCCAGCACACCGGCACCCCGCCACGAATCGCCCCGACCTGCGGCCACCGCTCGGCACACCACAACCAGGGTCGCTCGCCGGCCGGTTGGAAGTGCAGCAGTTGGGCGCCCTGGCGGCTGAAAACGGCCTGGCAACGGGGGTGATCTATGATCAGCACATCGCGCTGTTGGTAACGCTCCCACTCGAACGTCGGCCTGGGCCGTTGCGTGGAAAAGAAGCGATGTAGCGGATGTTCAGGCATGGTTCCAAAGCTCTTGTTGTTTGAGATAGCGCTGTCTCGACCCAAGCCGCGCTACCACTGAAGACCAGTGGTAGCGGGATAGCCAAGAATGGATGGCGTAAATTTACAACAATTTTCCTCAGAATGACGACTGAATCTTCAGGCCTGCGACCAGCGCGTTATCCACTTCATCGACCCCGCCGGGGCTTTTGATGTATTGCAGGTTGGGCCGCACGGTCAGCCAATTGGTGACATGGAAGCCGTAGTACAGCTCGGCGTTGTACTCGGTGCGCTGCAGCGGGACGAAGCCTGGATTGTCGTAGTCATTGATGCCGCTGCCGGCATTGAGCTGCTCGGCGCGCTTCTTGACGTCGTCGTTGACGTGAATCCGGGCGATACCGAAACCGATGTCATCCTTGGGCCGGGCATCGAAGGCGCCTTTATAGACCAGGCCGACTTGCTGGTAGTTGTCGACCACGTTGGTGGCCTTGTCATGCACGGTGAAGTTGGCGAACACACTCAGCCCGCGATTGACGTCGCCGCCGTGGGCAGTGACCTGCTGCTGCGCCACCACCCACCAGCCGTGCTTACTGGAGTGCGACTTGAAGCCCTCGCCAGTGATGCCCTGCGGGTTGCCGTTGACATCCTCATAGACGTCGTCAGCCTTGGCCGTGCTGTAGTAGTAGCCCAGCCGGTACTCGCCCGGCAGGCCATTGACCTTGGGCGACCAGACCATTTCCACCGGCAGGATCGCGCCCTTGGTGCCGCTGCCGCTGAGCTTGAAGCCATTACCGGTCTCAAGGTTTGAGGGGTTCTGTTCGAATGCGCCGACCTGAACGAAGAACTCCGGGGTGATGTTGTACTTGACCCGCAGCGCCCACTGGCTGACCGGCCAGTTGTACCAGATGCCCCCCACCCAGTTACCGACCTGCGAGCCACAGAACGCCAGGTTCTGGAAGTCGCAAGGGAAGCTGTTGAAATCTTCGCCCTCACCGAAGCGGCCGAATTTCACATCCAGCGCGCCATCGAAGTATTTCTGCTTGATCCACATCTGGGTCAGCCGCCAGGTCTGGCCACGCCCCCACACTTCTTGCACCGAGCTGAACTGCCCGGCACGGGGGTCGCTGATGCGGTCATTGGACAGGTTGCGCCCGCTGCGCTCGGTGATCGCCAGCTTGAACTCGGTATCGCCCCAGCCGAGGATCTTCTCCAGGTCCAGGTGCATGCCCAAGGCGAACTGGTCGCTGTAGCGCGCGGTCTTGTCGTCGTTGTAGCCGCCATTGAGGTTGCCAGCCACTTCGCCGACATAGTCGAGGGTGAAGTCGTAGCCCTTTTCCAGCAGCTCGGTACGGGTGCCGCCCCAGTCGCCGGTCATCCATTTCGATTCGCTGGAAAAGGCCTCGGCGGCCTGCGCGCCGTTGCTGCCGACCACAGCCAGCAAGGCCAGCGAACCCAAGGTCTTGATGCGTTTGCGATGTTCCATCCCTTTGCGTCCTCTTTTCTTGTTTTTTAAGTAGACGATCTATCGGCCCTTGAAGCGAGCCACATTGTCCTTGTGCGGCGCAGCGGCACTGGACAAGTCCAGGCGCTCACCGCTTTGCGCGTCGAACAGCAACACCCGCGCCGGATCGAACTGCAGGTTGAGGCTGTCGCCAATCTGGCAGGCGACATCCGGAGCCAGGCGGCAGCAGACCTTGGTCTGGTTGAGGGTGACGAACACCAGCAGGTCAGGCCCGGTAGGCTCGGTCACCTGCACCTCGGCGCGCACTGCCGGCAGGCCGTTGCCCTCGCCGGTACCCAGGCTGATCTGCTCGGGGCGCACGCCGAGAATCACCTCACGCCCCTCGAATGCGTCGGTGGCCGCGCCCAGTGGCAGCTCACAGCGCGCCTGGCCACTGTCGAGCAAAGCCAGCAGGCGGCCGTCTTGGCGGGTCAGGCGCACCGGGATGAAGTTCATCGGCGGCGAGCCGATGAAGCTTGCGACAAACTGGTTGGCCGGATCGTTATAGATCTGTTGCGGTGTCCCGAACTGCTGGATGATGCCGTCCTTCATCACTGCCACCTTGTCGCCCAAGGTCATGGCCTCGATCTGGTCATGGGTGACGTACACCGTGGTGGTCTTCAGGCGCTGGTGCATCAGCTTGATCTCGGTGCGCATCTCGACCCGCAGCTTGGCGTCGAGGTTCGACAGCGGCTCGTCGAACAGGTAGATCTTCGGCCGCCGCGCCAGCGCCCGGCCCATCGCCACCCGTTGCTGCTGGCCACCGGACAACTGGCCCGGCTTGCGCGTCAGCAGATGCTCGATCTGCAACAGCTTGGCCACCCGCGCCACCTCCTCGTCGATCGCCGCCTGGGGCAGCTTGCGAATCTTCAGGCCGAAGGCGATGTTGTCGCGCACGTTCATGGTCGGGTACAGCGCGTAGGACTGGAACACCATGGCGATGTCGCGATCCTTGGGGCTCATGCCGCTGACGTCCTGCTCGTCGATCAGGATCGCCCCGCCACTGATGCTCTCAAGGCCCGCGATGCAGTTCATCAAGGTCGACTTGCCGCAGCCGGAGGGGCCGACCAGGATCAGGAACTCGCCATCCTTGATCGACAGCTGGATGTCCTTGAGCGTGTCCGGAACGCCGGTGCCGTAGGTCTTGTTTACATTGCGAAGTTCGAGCGTTGCCATGACTTACCCCTTGACCGCGCCGGCGGTCAGCCCGCGCACGAAATACTTACCCGCCACTACATAGACCAGCAGGGTTGGCAGCCCGGCGATCATCGCCGCAGCCATGTCGACGTTGTATTCCTTGGCCCCGGTGCTGGTGTTGACCAGGTTGTTCAGGGCCACGGTGATCGGCTGCGAATCGCCGCTGGAGAACACCACCCCGAACAGGAAATCGTTCCAGATCTGGGTGAACTGCCAGATCAGGCAGACCATGATGATCGGCGTCGACATCGGCAGGATGATCCGCCCAAAGATGGTGAAGAACCCGGCGCCATCCAGGCGCGCCGCCTTGACCAGAGCATCGGGAATGCTCACGTAGTAATTGCGGAAGAACAGTGTGGTGAAGGCCAGGCCGTAGACCACATGCACCAACACCAGGCCGCTAGTGGTGCTGGCCAGGCCCAGCTTGCCCAAGGTGAACGAGGCCGGCAGCAGCACGGTCTGGAACGGCAGGAAGCAACCGAACAGCAGCAGGCCGAAGAACAGCTGCGAGCCGCGAAAGCGCCACATCGACAGCACATAGCCGTTGAGCGCCCCGATGGTGGTGGAGATCAGCACCGCAGGCACGGTGATCATGATCGAGTTCCAGAAGTACCCGCTGACCGTGGCCCAGGCCTTGACCCAGCCAATGCCGGTGACCACCGTCGGCCAGCTCAGCAGGTTGCCCGAGCCGATGTCTTCCGGGGTTTTGAAACTGGTCAGCAACATTACTACCAGCGGCACCAGGTACAGCAGTACAGCGCTCAGCAACACCGCGTGAATAGCGATGCGGCTCAAGCTCAGCGCCGGTTTGTCGAGGCGGTTAGTCATGGCGCTTGGTCCTCAATTCCGAGTACAGGTACGGCACCAGGATCGCCAGGATCGCGCCGAGCATGAGGATCGCACTGGCCGAGCCCATGCCCATCTGGCCCCGGCTGAAGGTGAAGGAATACATGAACATGGCCGGCAGGTCGGAGGAGTAGCCCGGGCCACCTGCGGTCATTGCCGCGACCAGGTCGAAGCTCTTGATGGCGATGTGCGCGAGGATCATCAGCGAACTGAAGAACACCGGCCGCAAGCTCGGCAGCACCACTTGCCAGTAAATCCGCGGCAGGCTTGCGCCGTCGATCTGCGCAGCGCGGATGATCGACTGATCGACCCCACGCAAACCGGCCAGGAACATCGCCATGATGAACCCCGAAGCCTGCCAGACCGCCGCAATCACCAGGCAGTACACCACCCGGTCGGGGTCGATCAGCCAGTCCAGGCGAAAGCCCTCCCAGCCCCAGTCGCGCAGCAGCTTGTCCAGGCCCATGCCGGGGTTGAGCAGCCATTTCCAGGCGGTCCCGGTGACGATCATCGACAGCGCCATCGGGTACAGGTAGATGGTGCGGATGAAGCCTTCGCGGCGGATGCGCTGGTCGAGCAACACCGCCAGCAACACGCCGATCGCCAGGCTGATGCCGATGAACAAGCCGCCGAACACCAGCAGGTTCTTGCTCGCCACCCACCAGCGGTCGTTATCGAACAACCGGGCATATTGGGCAAGACCGGCCCACTTGTAGGTGGGTAGGAAGGTCGAGGTGGTGAACGAGAGAACGAACGTCCACAGGATGTAGCCGTAGAAGCCCACCAGGATGATGAACATGCTCGGCGCCAGCACCAGTTTTGGTAGCCAACGCTGCAAGGCGTCCAGGGGTGAGGCCCGCAGTTGGGCGGTCAAGGTAGTCATGATTGCGATACCTGTCAGTCAGTGATGCCACAGCAAGCGCGCCTATTGCCTAGGCAGCACGATCCCTGTGGGAGCGGGCCGGCCCGCGAAGAGGCCGGCCCGCCCCCCCCCCTCAGTGGATAGCAAGGGCAAGTTGCAGCGGCGATGGCTTCAGAGGCGTGCTATTGCGCCGCCTTGATCGCTGCACCCAGCTTCTTCGCAGCATCCGCAGGATCGGCCTTGGGGTCATTGATGTAGTTGGTCACCACATCGAAGAACGCGCCCTGCACCGCCAGGTTGGTCGCCATGTTGTGCGCCATGCTCGGTTGCAGGCCGCCGTTCTGGGCGTCGGCAAGGAAGTCCTTGGCCGAGGTTTGCGCGCAGGCATCGAAGCCATGCTTGGCCATGTCGGCGAGCAGGTCCTTGCGCACCGGGATCGAGCCTTTGTTGGTGCTGAACAGTTTCTGGAAGTGCTCGCCCATGACCACCTTGGCGATGTCCTGCTGTCCGGCGGAAGTACCGGCATCCTTCTGCTTGAACACCACCAACGAGTCGATGTTGTAGGTGAAGGCCTTGTCGGTGCCGGGGAACGGCACGCACTGGTAATCCTGGCCGGCGACCTTCTTGGCCAAGGTCCATTCGCTCTTGGCCCAGTCGCCCATGACCTGCATGCCGGCCTTGCCATTGATGACCTTGGCCGCCTCCAGGTTCCAGTCCTGGCCTTTGCCGTCGACATCCATGTAGGTTGCGACTCGCTTGAGCTCGGTCAGCGACTTGACCATGTCCGGACCGGTCAGGGTGGCGTTATCGAGGTCGACGAAGGCTTTCTTGTAGCCGTCCGCCCCCATCACCGACAGCACTACCGCTTCGAATACGGTGCTGTCCTGCCACGGCTGGCCACCATGGGCGAGCGCGATGAAGCCTGCGGCCTTGAGCTTGTCACCAGCGGCATAAAATTCTTCGAGGGTGGTCGGCAGCTTGTCGATACCCGCCTTCTTGAACACTTCAGGGTTGATCCACAACCAGTTGACCCGGTGAATGTTCACCGGCACCGCCACGTAGTCGCCGTCGAACTTGACGGTGTCGGCGACCTTCTTCTCCAGCAGAGCGTCCCAGTTCTCGGCCTTGGCTACATCCTTGAGTACGTCGCTGTCGAGCAGCCCGGTGGAGGCCCAGTCCTGGATATCCGGCCCCTTGATCTGGGCGACGCCTGGCGGGTTGCCGGCGACTGCACGGCTTTTGAGCACCGTCATGGCCGTTGCACCGCCACCGCCTGCGACTGCGCCATCTTTCCAGGTGAACCCATCTTTCTCGACCTGGGCTTTGAGTACGTCGACCGCGGCTTTCTCGCCGCCCGAAGTCCACCAATGCACCACTTCCACGCTGCCTTTGGAATCGGCGGCCAGGGCGCTGAGGGGGAATAACGAGGCAAGAGAGATCGCGGCGGCGAGGCGGAGAGTCGAATTCATCGGAGTACCTTTCTTGTTGTTATGCAGTGCAAGACTGTCGCTTGCGTTGCAGAGCAGTGTAATAACGCCTTGGATGGCGCCAGGTAACGAAGCGCTGTGCGAATGTCATCACTTGGTTACATTGGCCCGGGCGAGTGCAGTAGCCAGGCTGGGCGCCAGCGGCAAAGCAGGTAGCAGCACGGCCTGGTAGGCATGGTAGAGGTCGGGTTTGCCGCCCCAGATGCTGGCGCTGGGGCGATTATCTGGGTCCAACTCGTGGTGCCAACTGCCAGCGGCGCGGTCGATCAAGTGGCTATCGATGAACGTCCAGAAACAGTGGTACCAGCCCTGGTAATGGGCCTCGCCGGTGCGCCGCCATAACGCTGCGGCGGCAGCGCTGGCTTCGGCGTGGGTCCAGTGCAGGCGCTGGCGCACTACCGGGCGCTTATCCCAATCCAGGGTGTAGACGATGCCTGGGGCACCGTCGGCGTGCCAACCGTGTTCACAGGCGCTGTCGAACAGGACACGGGCGGCGGGCAGCAGCCAGTCAGGCGTGGCCAGGCTGGCCAACTGGCGCGCGGCCTCCAGGTGCAAGAGCAAGCGTGACCATTCGAAGCCGTGCCCGGGGGTGATGCCATAGGGACGAAAGCCATCGGCAGGGTTCGCCGCGTTGTACTGCGCCAGTGCTTGCCAGCGCGGGTCGAAATGCTCGATGACCTGGTAACCGTTGGCCCGCGCCTGGCCATGGATGATGCGTTCGACGATCCTAAGCGCGCGATCCAACCAGACGCTATCGCCGGTGACATCGGCCAGGGCGAGGAACGCCTCGGTCGCGTGCATGTTGCTGTTAGCACCGCGGTAGGCTTCCTCCTGCTGCCAGTCGCGGCTGAAACTTTCACGCAGGGCGCCCTCCTCGTCGCTCCAGAAATGCCTTTCGATGATCTCGCTTGCCGCCTGTAACAGCTGCGGCGCAGCGGTGCTGCCGGCGACTACTGCAGAGCTGGCCGCCAGGGCGACGAAGGCATGCAGGTAGGCCGCCTTGCCGGTATCGCCATAGCGAGCGGGCTTAGCGTACCAACCGCCGAAGCGGGCGTCGCAGAGTGGGCCGCTGAGGGCCGCCACACCATGTTCGACCAGGGCCAAACAGCCTGGAATGCCTTGCACATGGGCCATGGCGAAGCAGTGGGTCATACGCGCAGTGATGATGGTTTCGGCGATGGCCTCGTTGGGCAAACGTCCTTGTGCATCGAGGCCGGCGAAGCCTTCGGCAAGTCGCGAAGCCTTGGCGAATGAGACCAACCGTTGCCCTTCAGCCAGCAACCAGGTGAGATGCGCGGGTGAATCGAGCGAACGGGTGAGCGGAAATTGATCGGTGCTCATCGATCTGCTTCGTCCTTGTCGAGGACAGGCCAGATGCCTGTCGTGAAGCGAGATTCTAGCCAGCGCTCGGTGGCTGCCATGTCACGAAGGCTTGTGCGAATGTCACCTGGTGGTGACATTTCTGGGCTTTGTAGTGTCAGGTCACTCAGGCGTACGTGGCAGACACAAGGTCACCCGCAGCCCGCCCTCACGCAAATTCAACAGGCTCACTTCGCCCCCATGACTGTGGGCAATGTTGCGTGCGATCCCTAACCCCAAGCCATAACCCTGTTGCTTGCCCGCCAGGCGAAAGTGCGGCTCGAACACCTGCTCCATCTGCTGCTGCGGCACGCCCGGGCCCTGATCATCCACCTGCAAGACAAACCCTTCGGCGCCATCGATGATGCGCAAATGCGCGCGCTCGCCGTACTTGATGGCGTTATCGATCAGGTTGCCAATGCACCGGCGCAGCGCCAGCGCCTTGCCTGGATAAGGCGCCTGGGCACTGCCCTCCAGGGTAATGCGGCCATCACCCAGATACGGCTCAGCCAGGATCTCCAGCATTTGATTGAGGTCGATCGGCTCGATGTTCTCGTGAATATCGGTGTCCTTCACGCACTGCAAGGCACCTTTGACCAGCAGCTCCAGCTCATCCAGATCACGGCTGAACTTGGCTTGCTGGCGCTCGTCTTCGAGCAACTCGACCCTCAGCCGCAGGCGGGTGATTGGCGTGCGCAGGTCATGGGAAATGGCACTGAACAGCTGGCTGCGCTCCGTCAGGTAGCGACTGATGCGTTCACGCATGCTGTTGAACGCGCGCCCCACTTCGACCACTTCACTGCCGCCACCTTCGACCACCGGCGCTACATCGGCGCCCAGCGACAACTCTCGCGCCGCCCGCGCCAGGCGCTTCAAGGGCCGGCTTTGCCAATGCACCAGCAGGCCGATGAACAGCAACAGCAGGGCGGTGGTCAGGGCGATGAAACCCATCTGCTGACGGGGCAGCCGTTCGGCCTCAAGGCTGGTATAGGGCTCGGGCAGCAGCGAGGCGATATACAGCCACTCGCCCTGGCCCAGGCGAATCTGCGTCACCAACACCGGCGGATTGAGCGGCTCGAGGGTCAGCGAATAATGCGCCCACGAGCGCGGCAGTTCATCGAGCTTGAGCCCGCTGTTGAAGATGCGCAGCTCATCGGGGCTGACGAACTCGACGGACACTTCGATCTGCTGGCCGAGCCGCTCATGCAGCACCTGTTGGAACACCTCGATCACGGCCTGCTTGCGTGGGGTGATCGGCAGCACGGCCATGTCCAGCGGCTTATCGTTGAGCGAAACGAAAAACCGCGTGCCACCCATGCTGCGCAATTGGTCGAGCACCATCGGCCGGTAGGCCACGGGCAGCGAACGAAAGTAACTGACGCTGGCACTCATCGAATGGGCCAGGCTACTGGCACTGGCCCGTAGCCCCTGCAGCTGGCTGGCGCGCAGTTGCGCGACCCAGATCAGGCTCGACAAACCCTGGGCGAGCAGCACCACCAACAACGTCAGCAGCAGCATCCTTCCGAGCAACGAGCGCGGCAGCAGGCGCCAACGGCGCTCAGTTAGCGGGGCAGACATGTGCCGCCAACAGGTAGCCGCTGCCACGCACGGTACGGATCAAGCGCGGCGGCTTGTCGGTATCGCGCAGACGCGAGCGCAAGCGGCTGACCGCCATGTCGACGATGCGGTCCAGCGGCATCGGCTCGCGCCCACGGGTGGCATTGCCGATGGTGTCGCGGTCGAGGATCTGCTGCGGGTTGTCGAGAAACAGCTTGAGCAAGGCAAAGTCGGCGCCGGAGAGGATCACCTCTTCGCCGTCGCGGTGGAACAAGCGGTGGCTGACGGTATCCAGACGCCAGTCGTCAAAAGCCAGCACCGCACTGCTCGGTGCAGCCTGGCCAAATTCAGCGCGGCGCAGCAGGGCCTTGATGCGGGCCTGCAACTCGCGTGGGCTGAACGGTTTGCCGAGGTAATCGTCAGCGCCCAGTTCCAGGCCGATGACGCGGTCGGCTTCGTCGGAGCTGGCGGTGAGCATGATGATCGGCACCCGCGACAAGCGCGGATGCTGGCGGACCCAACGGCACAGGCTGAAGCCGTCTTCGTCGGGGAGCATGACATCGAGGATCACCAGGTCGCAGGGTGCGCTGTCGAGGGCTTGACGAAAGCCTTGGCCATCGGCTTCGGCACGGACCTGAAAGCCCGAGCGGCTGAGGTAGGTTTGTAACAGTTCGCGGATTTCCTGGTCGTCATCGACCATCAGGATCGATCGGGCGGCAGTGCTCACAAAAATCCCTTCCCCTGCTCAGCGCGGGTCTGAATGCCCGCTGTTGTTGTGTGACCGCGAGATGGGTCCGCTTTGCGGCCCCAAGATATCAATGTTCCAACGTTTGCTGCAGAGCGACACCAGCCCCCAGCAAGCCGGAAAACTCAGCCGTCACCAACCATACCGGCACACCGCTGAAATACCCACTCATGCACCCCTTGTCGGCAAAACTCGCGGCAAAACCACTGCGCAAAAACAACTCGGCAAAGCGCGGAATCACGCCACCAACGATATAAACCCCGCCTCGCGCGCCCAGGGTCAGGACATTGTTCCCCGCTACCCGTCCAAGGAACCGGCAAAACTGCTCGACCACCGCCAACGCCCGTGGCTCACCGGACAAAGCCGCATCGGTAATCTCAGCCGGGGTCTTGTGCCGCTGGACGTCGCCATCCAAGGCACAGATCGCCTGATACAAGCGCACCAACCCACCACCACTGAGCACGGTCTCGGCACTGACATGGCCGATCTGCCGATGAATCTCCTGGTGAATGGCCGCCTCGCGCGCGTTGCCCACCGGCAGGTCGACATGGCCGCCCTCCCCTGGCAACGCCAGCCAGCGCTGCTCACCCAAGCGCAGCAAACTGCCCACGCCAAGGCCGGTGCCAGGCCCGATCACCAGCGCCGGACGGCTCGGGTCGGCAGCGCCGCCGCACACCTGGCGAAACTCGCCATCGCGCAGGCGGGTCATGCCCAGGGCCATCGCGGAAAAATCATTGATCAGTTGCAGATGCTCGACGTGCAGGGTCTGGCAGAACGCCTTGCGGCTCAGCCGCCAGTGGTTGTTGGTGAAGCGAAACTCATCGCCATCCACCGGTCCAGCCACCGCCAGGCACACCGCGGCCAGGCCGCCACGGGCTAGGCCTTGCTCACTTAGATAGGCCTCGATTGCCTGCTCGGGGCTGGTGTAGTCGGCGGTGGCCAGCACCTGCACGGCGTGCAGCTGGTTGTCGCGCCACAGGGCAAAACGTGCGTTGGTACCGCCAATGTCGCCAACCAGCAGGTCTTTCACTTGAGGTTCTCCAAGCCAGAGGTAAAGGCGCTGGCGCCCTGCTCGGCCGGGCTGAACGCCACACGCATGAAGCCGAACAGCTCGCGACCACAGCCCAGGTCATTGCCCAGCGGTGCGGCTGGCAGCTCGCGGCTGGCCAGTTCGTCGGCCGAGACCATCAGCTGCAAGGTGCCTTCGACACCATCGACCCGCACGATATCACCATCACGCACGCGCGCCAGCGGGCCACCATCATAGGCTTCCGGGCAAACGTGAATGGCTGCCGGGATCTTGCCCGATGCGCCGGACATGCGTCCATCGGTCACCAGTGCCACCTTGTAACCGCGATCCTGCAACACCCCGAGGAACGGCGTGAGCTTGTGCAACTCAGGCATGCCATTGCAGCGCGGCCCCTGGAAGCGCACCACGGCGACGAAGTCGCGCTCCAGCTCGCCAGCCTTGAAGGCATCGGCCAGCGACTGCTGGTCATGGAACACCCGCGCCGGCGCTTCGACGACCTGATGCTCAGGCGCCACGGCAGAGACTTTCATCACCCCGCGGCCAAGGTTGCCCTCCATGACCCGCAGGCCGCCTTCAGCGGAGAATGGCCGAGATACCGGGCGCAGGATGTCTTCATCCAGGCTCTGCAATGGGCCTTCGCGCCAGACCAAACGGCCATCCTCAAGGAACGGCTCCTGGGTGTAGCGGCGCAGGCCGTGGCCTGCCACTGTGTTGACGTCTTCATGCAGCAGCCCGGCATCGAGCAGCTCGCGAATCAGGAACGACATACCGCCTGCCGCCTGGAAATGGTTGATGTCGGCCTTGCCGTTCGGATAGACGTGCGACAGGGTCGGCACCACCTCGGAGAGGTCGGCCATGTCCTGCCAGGTCAGCTGGATGCCTGCTGCCTGAGCGATCGCCGGGAGGTGCAGGGTGTGGTTGGTCGAGCCGCCAGTGGCGTGCAGGGCGACGATCGAGTTGACCAGCGCCTTCTCGTCGACGATCTCACCCAACGGCATGAAGCTGCCGCTGGCCTTGGTCATCCGCGTCACTTGCTGCGCCGCCTCGGCCGTCAGGGCGTCGCGCAGTGGCGTGTAGGGGTTGACGAACGAGGCGCCGGGCAGGTGCAGGCCCATCACTTCCATCACCAGTTGGTTGGTGTTGGCGGTGCCATAGAAGGTGCAGGTGCCAGGGCTGTGGTAAGACTTCATCTCCGACTCGAGCAGTTCCTCGCGGCTGGCCTTGCCCTCGGCATAGCGCTGGCGCACGTCGGCCTTCTGCTTGTTGGAAATGCCCGAAGGCATCGGCCCGCCGGGGACGAAAATGGTCGGCAGATGGCCGAAGCGCAGCGCGCCCATCATCAGGCCCGGGACGATCTTGTCGCAGATGCCGAGCATCAACGCGGCATCGAACATGTTGTGCGACAAGGCAATCGCGGTGGACATGGCGATCACTTCGCGGCTGGCGATGGCCAGCTCCATGCCCGGCTCGCCCTGGGTCACGCCATCGCACATGGCCGGCACGCCGCCAGCGAACTGGCCGACCGAGCCGATCTCGCGCAGCGCCTGTTTGATCTGTTCGGGGAAATGCAGGTACGGCTGGTGCGCCGAGAGCATGTCGTTATAGGCCGAGACGATCGCCACGTTGGCCGCGTTCATCATGCGCAAGCTGTGCTTGTCCTCGGCACCGCAACCGGCCACACCATGGGCGAAGTTGGCGCACTGCAGACTGGCGCGCATGGGGCCATCACTGGCCGCGCCACGAATCAGTTGCAGGTAGCGCTCACGGGTGGGACGGCTGCGTTCGGTCAGCCGTTGGGTGACCTCAAGGATGCGCGGGTGCATGTACTGGACTCCAGGCTGACTGTAAGGGTGGTCTGAAGCGGCATTTCCCCTCCAAACGATTGCGACCTAGGCTCAAGGTAAAGGTGCCTGGTGCAACGCGGAAACAGCTCGCCCGACCACTCGTTGTATGTTTAAACAAAATACTGCCATCAAAAGGGCTTGTTTTCTATCCCGCAACGCATAATCTTGTAATTCCAATAACAAAACCGTTTCAGTGAAGATGCTTTTTTTGGCTACAGTCCTTGTGCCACAGCCTTCACCCGACTGCCAGAGGTATTGCCATGACCCTTCGCATCGCCATCAACGGATTCGGCCGCATCGGACGCAACGTCCTGCGCGCACTCTATACCCAAGGCTACCGCCAGGACCTGCAGGTCGTCGCAATCAACGACTTGGGTGACAGCGCGATGAACGCCCACCTGCTCAAGTACGACAGCGTGCACGGCATCTTCGACGCCCAGGTCGAGGCCGATCACGAGAGCCTGACCGTCAATGGCGACCGCATCGCCGTCAGCGCCATCCGCAATCCGGCCGAACTGCCGTGGAAGGCCGAGGCGATCGATGTGGTGTTCGAATGTACCGGGCTGTTCACCGAGCGGGCCAAGGCCGCTGCTCACCTGAGTGCCGGCGCGGGCAAAGTGATCATCTCGGCGCCGGGCAAGGGCGTCGATGCCACCGTGGTGTACGGCGTCAACCATGACGTGCTGCGCGCCTCGCACCAGATCATCTCCAGCGCCTCCTGTACCACCAACTGCTTGGCGCCGATTGCCCAGGTGCTGCACCGTGAGTTCGGCATCGAGCAAGGCCTGATGACCACCATCCATGCCTACACCAATGACCAGGTGCTGACTGACGTCTACCACAGCGACCCGTTCCGCGCGCGCTCGGCCACCCAGTCGATGATCCCCAGCAAGACCGGCGCCGCCGAGGCGGTCGGCTTGGTCCTGCCGGAGTTGGCCGGCAAGCTCACCGGCATGGCCGTGCGGGTGCCGGTGATCAACGTGTCGTTGGTCGACCTGACCGTGAACCTCAAGCGCGAGGCCAGCGCCGAAGAGGTCAACCAGCTGTTCCTCGAAGCCAGCCGCCACTCCCGTGTACTGGGCTACAACGCCCTGCCACTGGTGTCGTGCGACTTCAACCACAACCCGCTGTCGTCGATTTTCGACGCCAACCACACCCGCGCCAATGGCCGCATGCTCAAGGTATTGGCCTGGTACGACAACGAATGGGGCTTCTCCAACCGCATGCTGGATAACTGCCTGGCGCTGTGTAGCGCACGCTAGGCGCAAGCCAGGGTACGTGGGAGCCACGTGGGAGCGGGCTTGCCCCGCGATAGCGCTGTCCGATCCAGCGCTATCGCGGGCGAGCCTCTTCTCACACACCTGCCCGAACCCACCCCTGCAAACATCACCTTACCAATTCTTTACCTGTCCAAGGCTTGACCAACAGCATGGATGATAAGCATTATCATTCATCCGCATCGGTCAGGTTTCCCCGTGAGTCAGTCTCGCTTCAACACCGTTTTCCTCTCCCAGCGTCTCAGCCTGCTGCGTACGCTACAGGGCATGGTGGGCAACCCCAGCACGGCGGAAGACCTGCTGCAGGAGACTTACCTGCGGGTCACTCGGGCCTTGGGCGAGCGGCCAATCGAGCATCTGGAGCCGTTCGTCTTCCAGACGGCGCGCAACCTCGCCCTCGATCACTTGCGCGCCCGCCGGGTGCAGGCGCGGACATTGGTCGACGACGTGCCCGAGCAAGTGCTGCACAACGTTGCCGCACCGGCCAGCAGCAGCGAGGACGCCGCCCACGCCGAGCAACTGCTCAAGCACCTGAGTGTGAGCCTCAGCCAGCTGACCTCGCGCCAGCAGCAAATTTTTATCCTCAGCCGCCTGCATGGCGCCAGCTACATGGAAATCGCCGAGCAGTTGAACGTCTCGGCCAGCACGGTTCAGAAGGAACTGAAACTGATCATGGCCATCTGCATGGGTGTAGCCGATCGACTCAAGTGAGCCGACCGCTCGCCGCCTGGGTTTGGCAAAGCGCTTGCCTTGCCCCGGCGCAGCCATGATCATTTGCAAAAAACGCTCATCGCAAGGATCACCCGTGACTGACAGCCATGCCCCCCGCCCATCACCCGCCGGGCCCGATGCCCGCGCCCGTGCCATGGACGAGGCGCTGGACTGGCTGGTGCGCCTGCAATGCGCCAGCGAAGCAGACACCCATGAGTTCGAGACCTGGCTCAGTGCCGCGCCGGAGAATGCCGAGGCCTACGTCGAGGCTGAGGCCTTGTGGAATGGCGCGCCCCTGCGCCAGGCCGCCGTGCAGATTCATCAAAGCCGCCGCAACGCCTTGAGCGCACGTGTTCGCCGCCACTGGAAACCGCTGGCGACGGCGGCCGTGCTGCTGGTCGGGCTGTTCACCTTTGGCAACCTGCCGGTGCGTTTGCAGGCCGATCACTTGACCGTGGTTGGCGAACGCCAGCGCTTGCAGCTGGATGAGGGGGCCAAGGTGTTGCTCAACACTAACTCGGCGTTTGCCAGCGATCTGCGCGATGGCCGACCGGTCGCCCGGTTGCTGCAGGGCGAGGCATATTTTCAGGTGAGCGGTGGCAGTCAATTGCCTCTTGAAGTGCAAGCCGGACCGCTGCGGGCGCAGGTGCGCGACACTGATTTTGCGGTGCGTTACCTGGATGGCGAGGCGCAGGTTCGTGTGCAGCGGGGGGATGTCGATCTGCAGGCGGCGAGTGACCAGCGTATCCGGCTCACGGCCGGTGACAGCATCAGCGTTGGTCCGCAGGGCTTCGGTGAACGGTTGCGGCCTGACATGCACAAGGATCTGGCCTGGGTCGATGGGCGGCTGGTGTTCGAGAACTGTCCGTTGAGCCAGGTGCTTGCCGAGGTCCGGCGGTACTATCCTGGGTGGATCATCAATCGCAATGATCAACTGGATCATGTGGCGGTGACCGGGAATTATCGGCTGGATCAGCCGCTGGAGACGCTGCGGGCGTTGGCTCATATGACTTCGGCGCAGTTGCATGAGTATCCGGCGGTGGTGATTTTGAACTGAGGTTGGGTTTGGGTTTGGGCTTGTAGAAGTTTGGACATATCCATTGGCGATGGCGACGCTGAGTCACCTTTCCGCCCTTACGGCGGGTCACTTTTTGGCAAACGCCCCAAAAAGTAACCAAAAAAGTCTGCGCTCCACCATCCGGCCCTACGCTGCGCTTCGGGTCCCCTCGCTTCGGTGCCTTTCGGGCCCGCGCGGCCTACGATTTGCTACGCAAATCTACATCTCGCGCCTTCGGCTACGCCGAAGGGTGCTGCGCACCTGGCCCTACAGACACCTACGCTCGGCCTCCTGAAGTCGCGAAGTTAGTGGCGGCGACTGGACTGGCGTTATCTGGCGATAGTGGCAGGTGTAGTGAATGCTCTGGCCTCTTCGCGGGCAAGCCCGCTCCCACAGGCTTCGTGGGGTTCGCAGTATCTGCGTCGTGTCAGTGCTGGCTCAACGCTGGACTGAAATCTGCGCGGTACCTGTGGGAGCGGGCTTGCCCGCGAAGAGGCCAGAACAAACAACACAAAACAGAAAATCAAAATTTGGCTTTGGCATTGGCGAGAGCGTAGCGATTCGCCTGCTCTTGATCTTCCTGCGCGCAAGTTCAGACGACGCCGATTCGCGACTTCAGGAGGCTGAGCAGAGGTGCCTGTAGGGCCAGGTGCGCCAGCACCCTTCGGCGTAGCCGAAGGCGCGAGATGTAGATTTGCGTAGCAAATCGTAGGCCGCGCGGGCCCGGAAGGCGCCGGCGCGAAGGGACCCGAAGCGCAGCGTAGGGCCGGATGGTGGAGCGCAGCCTTTTTTGGTTACTTTTTGGGGCGTTTGCCAAAAAGTGACCCGCCGTAAAGGCGGAAAGGTGATTCAGCGTCTCCATCGCAAATGGATATACACACCCCACCTCAAAACCCACCACAACAAACCCCAAAATTATTTTTACGCGATCCCCCCTCAACGCCCGTCTCGTTATAGCCAATGCAACTGATTCTTGTTTTTACCCAGAACCAGCCAGCACCTATAACAGCCCGCGCGTCAGGGAGCGCCTCCGATGTCCACAGGTCCAACTCGCCCATCTCCATCTTCCCGCCGTATGGGGCAACTGTCCCTGCTCAGCTTGGCCCTGCTCGCCAGCGGCACCTGCAGCCTGCCAGCCCTGGCCGCAGAACCCACCCAGGCCAGCACCCCACGCATGGGCGACTACCGCTTCGCCATCACCCAGCAACCGCTGGTCGCCGCGATCAATGCCTTCAGCGAAGTCACCGGCTGGCAGGTCGGCTTCACCGCCGAAGTCGCCGAGGGCGTATCCTCGCCTGGCGTTCAGGGCTCGCTGCCACCCGAAGCCGCCCTCAAGCGCCTGCTGCACGGCACCGGTCTGAGCTATCGCAAGATCAGCAACGGCAATGTGGTGCTCGAGCGCCAGTCGACCGGTAACGCTATCGCCCTGCAGCAACTGACCGTCAGTGCCACCCGCAGCGCCCAGGACGTCAGCCAGGTGCCAAGCACCGTCAGCGTGCAGACCCGTGAGCAACTGGACCGGCAGAACGTCAATGACATCCAGCAACTGGTCCGCTACGAGCCCGGCGTTTCAGTCGGTGGCACCGGTCAACGCAGTGGCCTGAACGGCTACAACATTCGCGGTATCGATGGCGAGCGCGTCCTGACCCAGGTCGACGGCGTGTCGATCCCCGACAGCTTCTTCTACGGCCCCTACGCCCAGACCCAACGCAACTACGTCGACCCGGAGATCGTCAAACGCGTCGAGATCCTGCGGGGTCCGGCCTCGGTGCTGTACGGCAGCAATGCCATCGGCGGTGCAGTCAGCTACTTCACCCTCGACCCACAAGACATCATCAAGCCCGGCAAGGACGTCGGCGCTCGCCTCAAGACCGGCTACAGCTCGGCCGACGAGAGCTGGCTGACCTCCGCCACCGTCGCTGGCCGGCACGGCGACTTCGATGGCCTGCTGCACCTGAGCCAGCGCAATGGCCACGAGACCGAATCCTACGGCAGGCATGGCGGCAGCGGCCTGTCGCGTACCGAGGCCAACCCTGAAGACGTACGTACCACCAACGTGCTGGCCAAGCTCGGCTGGAATTACGCCGACGATGCCCGGCTGGGGTTCACCTACGAGCGCTACAAGGATGATCGCGACCAGAATGTCCTCAGCGCAGTCGGCGGCCCCTTCGGCAACGGCGTTGGCATCGGCATGTACGAGAGCCGCCTGGGCAATGACACCGTCACCCGTGAACGTTTCGGCATCAACCACGAGTTCGCCTTGGATTCGCTGCTGGCCGATCACGTGAAGTGGAGCCTCAACTACCAGATCGCCAAGACCGACCAGCAGACCGAAGAAATCTATGCACCCTTCGTGCGGCGCGTGCTGCGTACCCGCGAAACCACTTACAAAGATCGCCAATGGGTAGTCGATGCCCAGCTGGACAAAGCCTTCAGCATCGGCGCCACTGAGCATCTGCTGACCTACGGCGCCACCTTCAAGCGCGAGCAAGTCACCGGCATGCGCACAGGCTACGGCACTTGCCTGGCCTTTGGCCGCAACTGCGCCGGCGTTGGCGCAGACAGCCCGGACGATCGACTGAACGTCAGCGACTTCCCCGACCCGACCGTCAAGACCTACAGCGTGTTCGCCCAGGACGAGATCCGTTGGAACAACTGGACCTTCCTGCCCGGCGCCCGTTACGACTACACGCGCATGGAGCCGAAGATCACCCAGGCATTCCTCGCCGGCCTGGACAGCGACAACTCAGGCGCGCCCGCCAGCATCGACGACTCGCCGAAGAAATGGCACCGCGTATCGCCCAAGTTGGGGGTGACCTACACCTTCAACGACCACTACACCTGGTACGGCCAGTACGCCGAAGGCTTCCGCACACCGACCGCCAAGTCGATGTACGGCCGCTTCGACAACCCGACCCTGGGTTATCGCGTGGAAGGCAACCCCAACCTTGAGCCCGAAAAAAGCAAAAGCTACGAGACTGGCCTGCGGGGCAACTTCGATGCCGGCAACTTCGACGTCGCGGTGTTCTACAACAAGTACCGCGATTTCATCGACGAGGATGCGGTGCAGGCCGCCGATCTGGGCCCGACCTTCAGCGCTGGCAACATCAAGCACGCGACCATCAAGGGCGCCGAGTTCAAAGGCCGCCTGAACCTCGATCACTTTGGCGCACCGCAGGGTCTCTACACCCAAACCTCGATCGCCTACGCCCACGGTCGCAACGATGACAACGGCCAGCCGCTGAACAGCGTCAACCCGCTGACCGGTGTGTTCGGCCTGGGTTATGAGCAAGCCAACTATGGCGGCCTGCTGAGCTGGACGCTGGTCAAGCGCAAGAGCCGAGTCGACGACAGTGCCTTCTTCGCACCCGACGGCACCAGCAAGCAGTTCCGCACTCCCGGCTATGGCGTGCTGGACCTGAGCGGTTTCTACAAAGTGACCGACGACATCACCGTCAATGCCGGGCTGTACAACCTGACCGACAAGAAATACTGGCAGTGGGATTCGGTACGCGGCTATGACGGCCAGGGTGAAGCCGGGGCGACCCAGCCAGCCAATCTGGACCGCCTAACCATGCCTGGGCGCAACTTCGCCATCAACGTGGTCTGGGATATCTGACCCAACCCAGCAGCGGCTCATCGCGCGACACACCCGCCCCCACCTTCTTCGCGCGTCTGGTGGGAGTGGGTTTGCCCCGCGCTGAGGCCACTACCGACATAACGCAGGTGAGGTTTTTTTACTGTTCTGCGTCTTCTTGTTCGTCTTGTCATTAGACACCCTATTTCCCAAGGATCGACCATGACCACCGCCACCACCGCCGAGCGCCCGAGCCTGCGCTCGCAACGCCTGAACCAGATTACCCACGCGCCCCACAGCGAGCTGGACGTGCTGGTCAAATCCCACGCGCCGTTCGACAGCCGCGAGAGCTTCGCGCGCTTCGTGGTCGCCCAGTACCTGTTCCAATCCGAATTGCAGGCGCTGTACACCGACCCGCAGCTGATCGCCATCGTCCCTGACCTGGCCGAGCGCTGCCGGGCCGAGCAAGCCCGCCTGGACCTGGCTGACCTCGACACCGAAGTCCCAGCGCCGGTAGCCGGTGCCTTGAGCAAACCCAGCCTGGGCGAGGCGATGGGCTGGATCTTCGTCTCTGAAGGCTCCAAACTGGGCGCCGCGTTCCTGATCAAACGCGCGGTGGCCCTGGAGCTGTCGGACAGCTTTGGCGCGCGACACCTGGGCGAGCCTGCCGGCGGGCGCGCCGAGGGCTGGAAGCAGTTCACCCGCATCCTCGATGGCCTGGAGCTGTCGGCCGAAGAAGAAGCTGCTGCCGAGCGTGGCGCAGTCGCCGCCTTCGAGCGCTTCACTCAGCTGCTCAAGCACGCCTACGCTGCAGACGCGGCGCTGGCCTGATACGCTTTACCCGGCCACAGACCTTGTGGCCGGCCGTTTTTGCAGTGAGACCATGACCCAACCTGCCCGCTCGAAACTTGCCCGCCTGCTGTATGGAATCCTGGCCTACGTGAGCCTGGGGATCGGCCTGGTCGCTATCGTCATTCCTGGCCTGCCGACCACCGAGTTCATTCTCCTCGCCGCCTGGGCGGCAACTCGCAGCTCGCCGCGCTTGAGTGCTTGGCTGGAGAATCACCGGCTGTTCGGGCCGATCCTGTACAACTGGCGCAACGGCAAGGTCATCCAGCGTCGGGCCAAGATCAGCGCGACGATCAGCATGCTGCTGTGCGCCGGGGTGATGCTGACCTTCCTTGAACACCATTGGCCGGTGTTCCTAGCGATCGCCGGCATGACCCTGGGCAACCTGTGGATCTGGTCGCGGCCTGAGCGAGCAACGCCACCTGCATCGAGCTGCAACGCCCGCTGAGATTTGCGTCTGGGCGCCGGATGTACTGCAATGGGATCGATCAAGGAGGATCCTGCATGCAGCCGTTGCTCGACACTATCAGCCAAGCACTGACCCTTAACCCCGCCTCTTTGCGCTGGCAGGGCGTCGGCAGCTTGCCCTCGACCTACGCTGTCAGCGAGCTTGCCGCCGCCAGCATCGGCGCCGCCGGCCTGGCCTTGGCGCGCTTGCTTGAACAACAAACCGACAATTGCCCATTGGTGCGCGTCGACCGACGCCTGGCCTCGTTCTGGTTCGCTAGCAGCCTGCGCCCACAAGGCTGGCAGCCGCCAGGGCTGTGGGATGCGATCGCCGGGGACTACGCCTGCGCCGACGGCTGGATCCGCCTGCATACCAATGCCCCACATCACCGCGCCGCCGTCGAGCGGGTACTGGGCAGCTGCGCCAATCGCAACGAGGTAGCCAGCAAGGTAGCGAGCTGGAGCGCCGACCAGCTGGAGTCTGCGCTAGTCGCTGCTGGCGGTTGTGCGGCGCGGATGCGCAGCTGGCTTGACTGGTGCGCGCATCCTCAAGGCCAGGCGGTCAATGCGCAGCCGCTGATCCTGCGCGAAACCTTCGCCAGCGATACCCCGCTGAAATGGCGCGGCACTACCCAACGGCCATTGGCGGGGATCAAGGTACTCGACCTTACGCGCATCCTCGCCGGCCCCATCGCCACTCGCCTGCTGGCCGGCTTTGGCGCACAGGTACTACGTATCGATCCCCCGGGCTGGGAAGAGCCGGCAGTGGTTGCCGAAGTCACCCTGGGCAAGCGCTGCGCACGCCTGGATTTGCGCGATCGAGCCGATCGCCTGGTGTTCGAGCGGCTGTTGGGCGATGCCGACATCCTCGTTCACGGCTATCGCGCAGATGCACTCGAGCGACTGGGCCTTGGCCATGAACGACGGCGCCAGCTCAACCCCGGACTGATCGATGTCAGCCTCAACGCCTATGGCTGGAGCGGCCCCTGGAAGGAGCGGCGCGGCTTCGACAGCCTGGTGCAGATGAGCACGGGGATTGCCCGCGAAGGCATGCGCTGGCAGCAGGCGAACCAGCCTGTGCCGCTGCCGGTACAGGCGCTGGACCATGCCACTGGCTATCTGATGGCGGCCGAGGCGATCCGTGCCCTGGAAGAGCGCCTGCGCACCGGCGCAGGGAGCCGCGCACGTTTGTCGCTGGCGCGTACGGCGAAACTGCTGGTCGAGCATGGGACAGTGGGGGATGACTTGCCATTGGCGGCGCAGACGGTGGATGACCTGGATCTGCACCTGGAGCAAACGCCGTGGGGACTGGCGCAGCGGCTCAAGGGGCCGTTGACGGTGGGCGATGCCGTTTTGCGTTGGGATTTCGGCGCCTGCGAGCTGGGATCTGCGGCACCACACTGGTGACCTCTACAGCGCATCGCGTTGTAAGCCCGCTACAAGGTCAGCGCCGCAATTGAGGCTTGCACTGTACCTGAGCGGGCTTGCCTCGCGATGCGATAGCTGCAGCACCCTATCGACTCAAAGACTCAGCAACCCTGAATACAGCGCATAGGCCGCCAACCCCGCGCCCACCAGCACCGCGGCAAAAATCAACTTCTCCCAGCTAGTAAACAGGGCCTGCCCCTGCTCATGCTTGGCCCGGGCGAACAGAATCACCCCCGGCGCATAGAGCAAGGCCGACAACAGCAGGTACTTCAGCCCCCCGGCATACAGCAGCCAGATGGCGTAAATCAGCGCCACCCCTGCAATCAACAAATCCTTGCGCCGCAGATTGGCCTGGCCTTCATAGCCCTCCCCGCGCACCGCCAGCAGCACCGCATAGGCCGCCGACCACAGGTACGGCACCAGGATCATCGACGAGGCCAGGTAAATCAGGCTGGTGTAAGTCCCTGCTGAAAACAGCGTGATCAGCAAGAATCCCTGGATCATGCAGTTGGTCAGCCACAAGGCATTGGCTGGCACTTGGTTGGCATTCTCCCGGGTCAGAAAGCGTGGCATGGTCTTGTCGCGGGCGGTGGCGAAGAGGATCTCCGCGCACAGCAGCGCCCACGACAGCAGCGCACCGAGCAGCGACACCGCCAGGCCGATGCTGATCAGCAAGGCACCCCATGGGCCGACGATGTGTTCGAGCACCGAGGCCAGCGATGGATTCTGCAACCCCGCCAGCTCAGGCTGGGTCATGACCCCCAGCGACAGCACGTTGACCAGCACCAGCAAGGCCAACACCCCAAGAAAACCGATCACCGTCGCCTTGCCCACGTCCGAGCGGCGCTGCGCTCGCCCCGAATAAACGCTGGCGCCTTCGATGCCGATGAACACAAACACCGTCACCAGCATCATGTTGCGCACCTGCTCCATGACGCTGCCGAACTGGGGGTTGCTCAGGCCCCAGATATCGCGGGTGAAGATATCGGCGCGAAAGGCAAAGGCAGCAATCACGATGAACATCAGCAGCGGCAACACCTTGGCCACGGTGGTCACCTGGTTGATGAACGCCGCTTCCTTGATCCCGCGCAGGACCAAAAAGTGCACCGCCCACAGCAGCAACGAGGCGCAAGCGATGGCGATCGGCGTGTTGCCCTCGCCGAACACCGGAAAGTAAAAACCCAAGGTACTGAACAGCAGGACGAAGTAACCGACGTTGCCCAACCAGGCGCTGATCCAGTAGCCCCACGCTGAGGAAAAGCCCATGTACTCGCCAAACCCAGCCTTGGCGTAGGCATACACCCCCGAATCCAGCTCCGGCTTGCGATTGGCCAGCGTCTGGAACACGAAGGCCAAGGCCAGCATGCCGACGGCGGTAATGCCCCAGCCGATCAGCACGGCGCCGACATCGGCGCGCGCTGCCATGTTCTGCGGCAACGAGAAAATACCACCGCCGATCATCGACCCGACCACCAAGGCGATCAACGCGCCGAGCCGCAGTTTTTGTCCCGGCTCGCTCATGGCGCCTCCCGATCAGTACCCAGAAAAAGGCCCGCCCAGCGGCCCCGGCGGCGCAGTGTCATACCCATGTAACACCCCTTGGATTCATATATAGCGGCGGCGCTTTTATATTAGACCACGTGATGAAATCTGCCGGGATCATAACTAGCCCGTCTATGCAGCTGGCAACTAACCCTGCCGGACATGTGGATATATCCATGCCGTTCAGAATACCACCGTCTTTTTCCTGAAAAATTTGCTTCTTACCCAAAAGCGACTAGCTTCAAAGTTCGCAGGCGAAACAGAGCGTTTGCTCTAGATGTACATGGAGGTGCCAGCGCACAAGGCCTGCGACAGAGCAGTCGGCACTCTCCAGGAGACGCGTGAAGGATTTTTCTCACTTTACGTCGTCATGAACTGATCTACATCAGCGAATGACCCCGGCGTCAGTTTTATTCTGTCGTCAACTTTCTCCTGGTACGGAGTTGTTAAATGTCTGATTCTCCCGAAAAACTAAAACTCGGTGCACTTGTTGCACTTGTCGTCGGCTCGATGATTGGCGGCGGGATTTTCTCCTTGCCGCAAAACATGGCCGCCAGCGCTGGTGTCGGTGCCGTGCTGATCGGCTGGGCCATCACCGCGGTGGGTATGCTCACCTTGGCCTTCGTGTTCCAGACCCTGGCCAACCGTAAACCTGACCTCGATGGCGGGGTGTATGCCTACGCCAAGGCCGGGTTTGGCGACTACATGGGCTTCTCTTCAGCATGGGGTTACTGGATCAGCGCCTGGTTGGGCAACGTCGGTTACTTCGTCTTGCTGTTCAGTACCCTGGGCTACTTCTTCCCGATCTTCGGTGAGGGCAATACCCCGGCGGCGGTGATCGGCGCGTCGATCCTGCTCTGGGCAGTGCACTTTCTGGTACTGCGCGGGATCAAGGAAGCGGCGTTCATCAACCTGGTCACCACCGTGGCCAAGGTCGTGCCGCTGGCGCTGTTCGCCCTGATCTGCCTGTTCGCCTTCAAGCTCGACGTGTTCACCGCCGACATCTGGGGCCTGGGCTCGCCAGATCTGGGCAGCGTGATGAACCAGGTGCGCAACATGATGCTGGTCACCGTCTGGGTGTTCATCGGCATCGAGGGCGCGAGCATCTTCTCCTCACGGGCAGAAAAACGCTCGGACGTGGGTAAAGCCACGGTCATCGGCTTCATCACCGTGCTGCTGTTCCTGGTGCTGGTCAACGTGCTGTCGATGGGCGTGATGACTCAACCTGAGCTGGCCAAGCTGCAGAACCCGTCGATGGCGGCCGTGCTTGAGCACGTGGTCGGCCACTGGGGTGCGGTGCTGATCAGCGTCGGCCTGATCATCTCGCTGCTGGGTGCCCTGCTGTCGTGGGTACTGCTGTGTGCGGAGATCATGTTCGCCGCCGCCAAAGACCACACCATGCCAGAGTTCCTGCGCCGCGAGAACGCCAACCATGTGCCGGCCAATGCCCTGTGGCTGACCAACGCCATGGTGCAGATCTTCCTGGTCATCACGCTGTTCTCGGCCAGTACCTATCTGTCGCTGATCTACCTCGCCACCTCGATGATCCTGGTGCCTTACCTGTGGTCGGCGGCCTACGGCTTCCTCATGGCCTTGCGCGGCGAGACCTATGAACAAGCCCCCGGCGAGCGCAACAAAGACCTGATCATCGGCGCCATCGCCCTGCTCTATGCGGTCTGGCTGCTGTATGCCGGCGGGGTCAAGTACCTGCTGCTGTCGGCCCTGCTGTATGCCCCTGGCGCGATCCTGTTCGCCAAGGCCAAGCGCGAACTGGGCCAACCGATTTTTACCAACGTGGAGAAGCTGATCTTCGCCGCCGTAGTCGTGGGCGCGCTGGTCGCGGCCTATGGCCTGTACGACGGATTCCTGACTCTGTAATCACTGAATTTGCATGATGGAGGCAATGAACCATGTCCACCGATAAAGTTAAGTACGGCGTCCATTCCGAAGCCGGCAAACTGCGCAAAGTGATGGTTTGCTCCCCGGGCCTTGCCCACCAGCGCCTGACCCCGAGCAACTGCGACGACCTGTTGTTCGATGACGTCATCTGGGTCAACCAGGCCAAGCGCGACCACTTCGACTTCGTCACCAAAATGCGTGAGCGCGGCATCGAAGTGCTGGAAATGCACAACCTGCTGACCGAGACCATCCAGAATCCTGAAGCGCTGAAATGGATCCTCGATCGCAAGATCACCCCAGACACCGTTGGCGTTGGCCTGACCAACGAAGTGCGCAGCTGGCTCGAAGGACTGGAGCCACGCAAGCTGGCCGAGTTCCTGATCGGCGGCGTGGCCGGTGAAGACCTGCCCGACAGCGAAGGCGCCAGCGTGATCAAGATGTACCGCGACTACCTGGGCCACTCCAGCTTCCTCCTCGACCCGCTGCCCAACACCCAGTTCACCCGTGACACCACCTGCTGGATCTACGGTGGCGTGACCCTGAACCCGATGTACTGGCCAGCGCGACGTCAGGAAACCCTGCTGACCAGCGCGATCTACAAGTTCCACCCCGAGTTCACCGGCGCCGACTTCGAAGTCTGGTACGGCGACCCGGACAAAGACCACGGCAAGGCCACCCTGGAAGGCGGCGACGTCATGCCGATCGGCAATGGCGTGGTGTTGATCGGCATGGGTGAGCGCACCTCGCGCCAAGCCATCGGCCAACTGGCCCAATCGCTGTTCGCCAAGGGCGCAGTGGAAAAAGTGGTGGTCGCCGGCTTGCCGAAATCTCGCGCTGCGATGCACCTGGACACGGTGTTCAGCTTCTGCGACCGCGACCTGGTCACGGTCTTCCCAGAAGTGGTCAAAGAGATCGTGCCGTTCGTCATCCGCCCAGACAGCAGCAAGCCGTATGGCATGGATGTGCGTCGCGAGAACAAATCGTTCATCGAGGTGGTGGCCGAATCGCTCAACCTCAAGCAACTGCGCGTGGTCGAAACCGGCGGCAACAGCTTCGCCGCCGAACGCGAACAGTGGGATGACGGTAACAACGTAGTGGCCGTGGAGCCTGGCGTGGTCATCGGCTACGACCGCAACACCTACACCAACACCCTGCTGCGCAAGGCCGGGGTGGAAGTCATCACCATCAGCGCCGGTGAGCTGGGCCGCGGCCGTGGCGGTGGCCACTGCATGACCTGCCCAATCATTCGCGACCCAATCGACTACTAAACGACCATCAACCCGGCCGCGCTTACAAAGCGCCGGCCGGGCCGATTACCGAACTCAAGGAGAATCATCATGGCGTTCAACATTCATAACCGTAACTTGCTCAGCCTGGAACACCACACCACGCGCGAGTTGCGTTACCTGCTCGACCTGTCCCGCGATCTGAAACGCGCCAAGTACACCGGCACCGAGCAGCAACACCTGAAGGGCAACAACATCGCCCTGATCTTCGAAAAGACCTCGACCCGCACCCGCTGTGCATTCGAAGTCGCCGCTTACGACCAGGGCGCCAACGTTACCTACATCGACCCCAATTCCTCGCAGATTGGCCACAAAGAGAGCATGAAGGACACCGCCCGGGTGCTCGGGCGCATGTACGACGCGATCGAGTACCGTGGCTTCAAGCAGGAAATCGTCGAGGAGCTGGCCAAGTTCGCCGGCGTACCCGTCTTCAACGGCCTGACCGATGAATATCACCCGACCCAAATGATCGCCGACGTGCTGACCATGCGCGAAAACAGCGACAAGCCGATCCACGACATCAGCTACGCCTACCTGGGCGACGCCCGTAACAACATGGGCAACTCGCTGCTGCTGATCGGCGCCAAGCTCGGCATGGACGTGCGTATCGCCGCGCCCAAGGCATTGTGGCCACATGATGACCTGGTCGAGCGCTGCAAGAAGTACGCAGATGAAAGCGGTGCGCGCATCACCCTCACCGAAGACCCGAAAGCAGCGGTCAAAGGCGTGGACTTCGTGCATACCGACGTTTGGGTATCGATGGGTGAGCCGGTCGAAGCCTGGGGCGAACGTATCCAGCAACTGCTGCCCTACCAGGTCAACGCCGAGTTGATGAAAGCCACCGGCAACCCACGGGCCAAGTTCATGCACTGCCTGCCGGCGTTCCACAACTCCGACACCAAGGTCGGCAAACAGATCGCCGAGCAGTATCCGAACCTGAAGAACGGCATCGAAGTGACCGATGACGTGTTCGAGTCGCCAGCGTGTATCGCCTTCGAGCAGGCGGAAAACCGCATGCATACGATCAAGGCGATTCTGGTCTCGACCCTGGCTGACCTGTAACCCCCGAGCAGGGGCTTTTGTGGGAGCGGGCTTGCCCCGCGATTGCGCCAGCCGCAACGACGCCATCGCGGGGCAAGCCCGCTCCCACGGGCCCGCCCCACATTCTCTCTGAAGGACACTTCATCATGCGTATCGTTGTTGCATTGGGCGGCAACGCCCTGCTACGCCGCGGCGAGCCGATGACCGCTGACAACCAGCGCGCCAATATCCGCACCGCTACCGAGCAAATCGCCAAGATCCACCCTGGTAATGAACTGGTCATCGCTCACGGGAACGGCCCGCAGGTCGGCCTGCTGTCGCTTCAGGCGCTGTCCTACAAACCCGACGAAGCCTACCCGCTGGATGTGCTCGGCGCTGAAACCGAAGGCATGATCGGCTACATGATCGAACAGGAACTGGGCAACCTGCTGGCCTTCGAAGTGCCGTTCGCCACTCTGCTGACCCAGGTCGAAGTCGACGCCAATGACCCGGCCTTCAAAGACCCGACCAAGTTCATTGGCCCGGTCTACTCCAAGGAAGAAGCCGAGCGCCTGGCCAAGGAAAAAGGCTGGGTGGTCAAGGCCGACGGCGACAAGTACCGGCGAGTGGTCGCCAGCCCCAAGCCCAAGCGCATTTTCGAAATCCGCCCGATCAAGTGGCTGCTGGAAAAAAGCAGCATTGTCATCTGTGCCGGCGGCGGCGGCATTCCGACCATGTACGACGAAAATCGCAAGCTCAAGGGCATCGAAGCGGTGATCGACAAAGACCTGTGTTCGGCGCTGCTCGCCGAACAGCTGGAGGCCGACCTTTTGATCATCGCCACCGACGTGGATGCGGCCTATATTGACTGGGGCAAGCCGACGCAGAAAGCCATTGCCCAGGCGCACCCCGACGAACTCGAGCGCCTAGGCTTCGCCGCCGGTTCCATGGGGCCGAAGGTGCAGGCCGCCAGTGACTTTGCCCGTAAAACCGGCAAGGTCGCGGTGATCAGCTCGCTGGAAAACATCGAGGACATCGTCAAAGGCACTGCCGGCACCCGTGTTTCCACGGCCCAGCCAGGTATCAGCTACCGTTGAATGCAGTAGGCGGGTGCTCGGCACCCGCTGTTTCAACCTTCCGGAGGATTGCACTGTGGCTCAGTTCCAACCTGGTCATGTACACATCGAACGTACCGCGCTCAACACCAATGATCACAGCTACGATCTGAACATCAACTACGAGGTAGCCCAGGACCCCAGGGAAGGGCGCGGTATCCAGTTCCACATGCATGGCAGCATCGAGGGCAAGCCGGTGGACGAGAAGTTCTTTCTCGCCAAGGACCAGGTCTTGCCGAGTTTTCTCAGCCTGGCCACGCGCAAGGCCCAGAGCTACCTGCCAGCGCCGAAGAAATTCGAGTCGCTGGGATCGACGCACAAGATCTACGACCTGATGTTCGAAGACATCCGTCAGCAACTGGATGTGAAGTCTGGCGATCCGATCAAGCCTGAGCATCTGGGCAACGCCTGACACCGCCATCGCGGGGCAAGCACGCTTCTACAGACACGGCGCCGATTCCGACGGCGGCGCGGCCCCTGTTGGAACGGGCTTGCCCCGCGATTGGGCCTGAGCCCCTTCGCAATGGCATACTGACGCCCTCTCCCTTACCTCCGTTGCCCCCATGCGCATCCACGTCAGCTTCATCGACCGCGTCGGCATCACCCAGGAAGTCCTGGCCCTGCTCGGTGCCCGCAACCTCAACCTGGACGCCGTGGAGATGGTCCCGCCGAACGTCTACATCGACGCCCCGACCCTCAGCCCCGCAGTGCTCGAAGAGCTCCACGACGCCCTGTTCGAAGTGCACGGCGTGCAATCGGTGGAAGTGGTCGACATCCTCCCCGGCCAGCGTCGCCATTTGCAGCTCGATGCCCTGCTCGCGGCCATGAGCGACCCAGTGCTGGCGGTGGACAGCGCCGGCAAGGTGCTGCTGGCCAACCCGGCCCTGATCGCCCTCTGCGGGCGGGAGTCGGCTGGGCGTTCGGTCGCTGAATTGTTCAAAGACCCCGACCTGCTCCAGGCGCTGCTGGACAACAACTTCCACCTGCCGATGCGCGAGATGCAGCTCGACGGCCAGAGCCTGCTGCTCGATGCCACGCCAATTACCAACGCCGGTGGCCTGCTCACCTTGTATCCGCCCAACCGCATGGGCGAACGCTTGTCAGCGCTGCACCACGATCACGCCGAAGGCTTTGACGCACTGCTCGGCGACTCCCCGGCCATCCGCACCCTCAAGGCTCGCGCGCTGCGCGTAGCGGTGCTCGATGCGCCGTTGCTGGTGCACGGCGAAACCGGCACCGGCAAGGAGCTGGTAGCCCGCGCCAGCCATGCCCTGAGCAGCCGCCATGCCGCGCCCTTCCTGGCGCTGAACTGCGCGGCACTGCCCGAGAGCCTGGCCGAGAGCGAGCTATTCGGCTACGCCCCCGGCGCGTTTACCGGCGCCCAGCGTGGTGGCAAGCCAGGGCTGATGGAACTGGCCAACCAAGGCACGGTGTTTCTCGACGAGATTGGCGAGATGTCGCCCTATCTGCAAGCCAAGCTATTGCGCTTTCTCAGCGATGGCAGCTTCCGCCGAGTAGGTGGCGATCGCGAGGTCAAGGTCGACGTGCGCATCATCAGCGCCACCCATCGCGATCTGGAACGGATGGTCGCCGAGGGCAGCTTTCGCGAAGACCTGTTCTACCGCCTCAATGTACTCAACCTGCAGGTGCCGCCGCTGCGGGAACGCGGTCAGGATATCCTGCTGCTGGCGCACTACTTCATGCAGCAGGCCTGCACCCAGATCCAGCGCCCGCCTTGCAGGCTGACACCGGGCACCCATGCCGCCCTGCTGGCCAATCCTTGGCCAGGCAATGTGCGCCAGTTGCAGAACGTGATTTTTCGCGCGGCGGCGATTTGCGAAAGCGATCTGGTGGATATTGGCGATCTGGATATCGCCGGCACTTCAGTGGCGCGCGGGCAAGAGGCTGAGGTCGGCAGCCTGGAGCAGGCGGTGGGGGAATTTGAGCGCGAGCTGTTGCAGCGCCTGTATGCCAGCTACCCCTCGACCCGGCAGTTGGCTGGGCGCTTGCAGACTTCGCATACCGCGATTGCCCAGCGGCTGCGCAAGTATGGGATTTCCGGCAAGGCCTGATAAAGGCCGTGTCACTACTGACGCTATCGCGGGGCAAGCCCGCGATGAGGCCCTGAAAAGCTTTCTGTATCGATTTAAATACATCGTATCGAATTCAATACATGGCGAATTCACCCATAACGGCCAAGGGTTTGATCCTTCAAACCTTTTGAGGCCTCCATCTCTGTAGCGATTTCATTCCATTCTTCACAGCTGAATATTTACGTTCTTTATCAAGTCATTGATTTATAAGTGATTTATTTAACTGGCCACAATATTGCTTAGGGAAGTCCCACCCAAGAGCGCGGCCCACCGCGCCCACGCCCCAGCTTCCCTGAGGAATTCCCATGAGCGAGTTGCGTTTCACCGAAGATCACGAATGGCTGCGTACTGAAGCCGATGGCAGCGTCACCGTAGGCATCACCGCCTTCGCCCAGAACGCCCTGGGTGACGTGGTCTATGTGCAACTGCCGGAGCTGCAACGCTACGAGCAAGGTGCAGAAGCCTCTACCGTCGAATCGGTCAAAGCCGCCAGCGGCGTGTACATGCCACTGACCGGTGAAGTAGTCGCGGTCAACCAGCAGCTTGCCGATAATCCCGAACTGGTCAACGAAGATCCGCTGGGCGAAGGCTGGTTCTTCCGCTTCATCCCCGCCGATGCCAACGCCCTGGCTGCCCTGCTCGACCAGGACGCCTACGACCGCCTGATCAAAGCCAACGCCGACGCCTGAGGAACTGCCATGACCATCAACCTCGGCACCGCCAACGAATTCATCGCCCGCCATATCGGCCCACGCAGCGCTGACGAGCACGCCATGCTCGCCACCCTGGGCTTCGACTCGCTCGAGGCGATGAGCGCCGCCGTCATCCCCGACAGCATCAAGGGCACCAGCGTCCTGGGCAGCAGCGACGGCCAGAGCGAAGCTGATGCGCTCGCCGCGCTTAAAGCCATCGCCGGCAAGAACCAACTGTTCAAGAGCCTGATCGGCCAGGGTTACTACAACACCCACACCCCGGCGCCGATCCTGCGCAACCTGCTGGAAAACCCGGCCTGGTACACCGCCTACACCCCGTACCAGCCAGAAATCTCTCAAGGCCGCCTGGAAGCGCTGCTCAACTTCCAGACCCTGATCAGCGACCTGACCGGCCTGCCGATCGCCAACGCCTCCCTGCTCGACGAAGCCACCGCGGCCGCCGAGGCCATGACCTTCTGCAAACGCCTGTCGAAGAACAAGGGCAGCCATGCCTTCTTCGCCTCGGCCCATTGCCACCCGCAAACCCTCGACGTACTGCGCACCCGCGCCGAACCGCTGGGCATCGACGTGGTGGTTGGCGATGAGCGTGAACTGACCGACGTCAGTGCCTTCTTCGGCGCGCTGCTGCAATACCCGGCGAGCAATGGCGACGTGTTCGATTACCGCGAACTGGTGCAGCGTTTCCATGCTGCCAACGCCCTGGTCGCAGTCGCTGCCGACCTGCTGGCCCTGACCCTGTTGACCCCGCCGGGTGAGTTCGAAGCCGACGTGGCCATCGGCAGCGCCCAGCGTTTCGGCGTGCCGCTAGGCTTCGGTGGCCCGCACGCGGCTTACTTCGCCACCCGCGACGCGTTCAAGCGCGACATGCCGGGGCGTCTGGTCGGCGTGTCGATCGACCGCTTCGGCAAGACCGCCCTGCGCCTGGCCATGCAGACCCGCGAGCAACATATCCGCCGCGAGAAGGCCACCAGCAACATCTGCACCGCGCAGGTCCTGCTGGCCAACATCGCCAGCATGTTCGCCGTGTACCACGGCCCGGCCGGCCTCAAGCGCATCGCCGAGCGCACCCATGCACTGACCGCGATCCTGGCCGCAGGTCTTGAGCAACTGGGCGCCAAGGTCGTCACCCAAGCCTATTTCGATACCCTGACCCTGGCCACCGGCCAAGCGACCGCCGCCCTGCACGACAAGGCGCGCGCCCAGCGCATCAACCTGCGCCAGATCGACGCCGATCATCTGGGCCTGTCGCTCGACGAAACCAGCACCCAGGCCGATGTCGAAACCCTCTGGCAGTTGTTCGCAGGCGACCAGCCTGTGCCTGAGTTCGCCGCCCTTGCCGCCGCCAGCGCCTCGCGCCTGCCGGCCGCGCTGCTGCGCCAATCGGCAATTCTCGAACACCCAGTATTCAACCGCTATCACAGCGAAACCGAGCTGATGCGCTACCTGCGCCGCCTGGCCGACAAGGACCTGGCGCTGGACCGCAGCATGATCCCGCTGGGCTCGTGCACCATGAAGCTCAACGCCGCCAGCGAAATGATCCCAGTGACCTGGGCCGAGTTCGGCAATCTGCACCCGTTTGCGCCTGCCGCGCAGAGCCAGGGCTACCTGCAGATGACCACTGAGCTGGAAGCCATGCTCTGCGCCGCCACCGGCTATGACGCCGTGTCGCTGCAACCCAACGCTGGCTCCCAGGGCGAATACGCAGGCCTGTTGGCGATCCGTGCCTACCACCGCAGCCGCGGCGAGGCGCATCGCAATATCTGCCTGATCCCCTCCTCGGCCCACGGCACCAACCCCGCTACCGCGCACATGGCCGGTATGCGCGTGGTGGTCACCGCGTGTGACGCACGTGGCAACGTCGACATCGACGATCTGCGCGCCAAGGCCCTCGAGCACCGCGAGCAGCTCGCGGCGATCATGATCACCTACCCATCGACCCACGGCGTGTTCGAGGAAGCGATCGGCGAGATCTGCGCGATCATCCACGACAACGGCGGCCAGGTGTACATCGATGGCGCCAACATGAACGCCATGGTCGGCCTGTGTGCCCCCGGCAAGTTCGGTGGCGACGTGTCGCACCTGAACCTGCACAAAACCTTCTGCATCCCCCACGGTGGTGGCGGCCCGGGCGTCGGCCCGATCGGCGTCAAGTCGCACCTGGCGCCGTTCCTGCCAGGCCACGCCGCGCTGGAAAACACTAGCGGCGCCGTTTGCGCGGCACCGTTCGGCAGCGCCAGCATTCTGCCGATCACCTGGATGTACATTCGAATGATGGGTGGTGCGGGTCTTACCCGGGCTTCGCAGATGGCCATCCTCAACGCCAACTACATCGCCCGTCGCCTGGAAGAGCACTATCCTGTGTTGTACACCGGCGGCAATGGCCTGGTAGCGCACGAATGCATCCTCGACCTGCGCCCGCTCAAGGACACCAGCGGCATCAGCGTCGATGACGTGGCCAAGCGCCTGATCGACTTCGGTTTCCACGCCCCGACCATGTCCTTCCCGGTCGCCGGCACGCTGATGATCGAACCGACCGAAAGTGAGTCCAAGGAAGAACTGGACCGTTTCTGCGAGGCGATGATCAAGATTCGTGAGGAAATTCGCGCCGTCGAGACCGGCAGCCTGGACAAGGACGACAACCCGCTGAAGAACGCGCCGCACACCGCCGCAGAGCTGGTCGGCGAGTGGAGCCATGGCTATAGCCGTGAGCAGGCGGTGTACCCGCTGGCGAGCCTGATCGAAGCCAAGTACTGGCCACCGGTGGGCCGCGTCGACAACGTATTTGGTGATCGCAACCTGGTGTGCGCTTGCCCGTCGATCGAGAGCTATCAGGACGTCTGAGCCCAGCCACATGCGGGGGCTGCGCTGCAGCCCATCGCAGGCTCCGCCAGCTCCTGCACCAGCAACACTCATAGCCCTGTAGGAGCGGGCGTTGCCTGCGAGGGGCCGCAAAGCGGTCCTGCTGCTGCGCCAAGCCCACCGCAACGAGGAGCAAGCTAATGTCACTGAGCGTCTTCGACCTGTTCAAGATCGGCATCGGCCCCTCCAGTTCTCACACCGTCGGCCCGATGCGCGCCGCTGCGCGCTTCGCCGAAGGGCTGCGGCGCGATCACCTGTTGAGCCAAACCGTCTGCGTCAAAGCCGAGCTGTACGGCTCGCTGGGCGCTACCGGCAAAGGCCACGGCAGTGACAAGGCGGTGTTGCTCGGCCTGGAAGGCGAGCAGCCCGATACGGTCGACACCGAATCCATCCCCGCCCGCCTGCAGGCAATCCGCGAAAGCGGCCAGTTGCGCCTGCTCGGCGAACAGCCGATTGGCTTCGTCGAAAAACAGCACCTGGCGATGATCCGCAAACCGCTGGATTACCACCCCAACGGCATGATCTTCCGCGCTTTCGACGCAGCCGGATTACAAATCCGCAGCCGCGAGTACTACTCGGTCGGTGGCGGTTTCGTGGTCGACGAAGAGGCGGCCGGGCACGATCGCATCGTCGAGGACCGCACGCCACTGACCTACCCCTTCACCACCGGCAAAGAGCTGCTCGCCCATTGCAGCGCCCAGCAACTGTCGTTCAGCCAGGTGATGCTGGCCAACGAAGCCGCCTGGCGCCCAGAAAGCGAGACCCGTGCCGGCCTGCTGCGGATCTGGCAAGTGATGCAGGACTGTGTCGCGGCCGGCTGTCGCCATGAGGGCATCTTGCCGGGCGGGCTGAAGGTCAAGCGCCGGGCGCCGGCGTTGTACCGGCAGCTCAGCCAGCACCCGGAGGCGAGCCTGCGCGACGCCTTGTCGGTGCTCGACTGGGTCAACCTCTATGCCCTGGCGGTCAACGAAGAAAATGCCAACGGCGGGCGCGTAGTCACCGCGCCGACCAATGGCGCGGCCGGGATCATCCCGGCGGTTCTGCACTACTACATGCGCTTCGTGCCGGGTGCCAGTGACGACGGCGTAGTGCGTTTTCTGCTGACTGCCGCCGCTATCGGCATCCTGTACAAAGAAAACGCCTCGATCTCCGGCGCCGAAGTGGGCTGCCAGGGCGAGGTCGGCGTGGCGTGCTCGATGGCCGCTGGGGCGCTGTGCGAAGTGATGGGCGGCACCCCGCAGCAAGTCGAGAACGCTGCCGAAATCGGCATGGAGCACAACCTGGGCCTGACCTGCGACCCCATCGGCGGCTTGGTTCAGGTGCCCTGCATCGAGCGCAACGCCATGGGCTCGGTGAAGGCGATCAACGCCGTGCGCATGGCCTTGCGCGGTGACGGCCAGCACTTCGTCTCGCTCGACAAGGTGATCCGCACCATGCGCCAGACCGGCGCCGACATGAAAAGCAAATACAAGGAGACCGCCCGCGGCGGTCTTGCCGTCAACATCATCGAATGTTGAGCCAACAACAAATCAAGGAGTTGCTGATGTCCGAAACACTGCACAAGACCCCACTGCACGCCCTGCACCTGGAACTGGGCGCACGCATGGTGCCGTTCGCCGGCTTTGACATGCCCGTGCAGTACCCGCTGGGGGTGATGAAGGAACACCTGCACACCCGCGAACAGGCCGGCCTGTTCGATGTTTCGCACATGGGTCAGATCCGCCTGCTCGGGGCCGACGCCGCCCGTGCCCTGGAAACCCTGGTGCCAGTGGATATCGTCGACCTGCCGGTGGGAATGCAGCGCTACGCCATGTTCACCAATGAAAGCGGCGGCATCCTCGATGACCTGATGGTCGCCAACCTGGGTAACGATGAGTTGTTCCTGGTGGTCAACGCTGCCTGCAAAGAGCAGGACCTGGCCCACCTGCAACAGCACATCGGCAACCGCTGCGAGGTCCAGCCACTGTTCGAAGAGCGCGCCCTGCTCGCCCTGCAAGGCCCAGCGGCGGTCACGGTGCTTGCGCGCCTGGCACCCGAAGTGGCTGGCATGACCTTCATGCAGTTCCGGCCCATCACAGTGCTCGGCCAGGACTGCTACGTCAGCCGCTCGGGCTACACCGGCGAAGACGGCTACGAGATTTCCGTGCCTGCAGCCGCTGCCGAGGCCCTGGCCCGTCGCCTGCTGGCTGAGCCTGAAGTCCAGGCCATCGGCCTGGGCGCGCGCGACTCGCTGCGCCTGGAGGCAGGCCTGTGCTTGTATGGCCACGATATGAACAGCGCCACCACACCGATCGAGGCCAGCTTGCTCTGGGCCATTTCCAAAGTGCGTCGGGCCGATGGTGCGCGCGCAGGTGGCTTCCCCGGCGCCGCTGCGATCTTCGCCCAGCAGCAGCAAGGCGTGGCACGCAAGCGAGTCGGCCTGTTGCCGCAAGAACGTACTCCGGTGCGTGAGGGCGCCGAGATTGTCGACGAGGCCGGCAACATTGTTGGCGCAGTGTGCAGCGGCGGCTTCGGCCCGACACTCGGTGCACCGCTGGCAATGGGTTATGTCGATAGCGAACATGCCGCACTCGATACCTCGCTGTATGCGCTGGTCAGGGGCAAACGAGTTGCCTTGAAAGTCAGCAAAATGCCTTTTGTCGCGCAACGTTACTATCGCGGTTGAAAGCCGTTTCGAGCAGGCGGGCAATATTCGTTTTCGAACCTGCTCCATAACTTTTGAACATGGCGCCAGCCCAGGCGCCATGCCGCCTGCAGACAAACGGGGCGGTTATCGGAAAAAGGCCGAAATCGGCGAATCGGCAGGGCTTGTTTTTGTCTTGGGAGTTGGCGTACATTCAGCTCACTGTGTTTGCATGGGTCGCAACAGTTCGTGACCTGGGCCAGTAGCTGCAATCTGCTACAACCCGTTCGACGTCTCTTACTTTCCTGCAACCCAGCCCAGTACGCTTTCGTCTATTCGATACGAAAGAAACTGTTATTACTCTCTAAAGATTCATAGGAAATAAGACAATGGCTGAGCGTCAGAACGGTACCGTCAAGTGGTTCAATGACGAAAAAGGTTACGGTTTCATCACCCCAGAGAGCGGTGCTGACCTGTTCGTTCACTTCCGTGCCATTCAAGGCAACGGTTTCAAGAGCCTGAAAGAAGGCCAGAAGGTGACTTTCGTTGCCGTCCAGGGCCAGAAAGGCATGCAGGCTGACGAAGTTCAAGCCGAAGGCTGATCTGCGTTAAAAAAGCCCCTGCATTGATCCGCAGGGGCTTTTTTATGCCTGCAATTCCATAGAATGGGCCTTTGCCATCTGGAGTTGCCCTGCATGCCCAAGCATTCCCTTTCTCCCCAGGGTGATTTCCCGCCTGTTGGCCTGGGCCGTCGCCTGGCGGCGATGTTCTATGACTTCCTGCTGTGCACCGCCCTGCTGATCGTCACTGCCGGGGTCTACAAGATGATCCAGATGGCGATCATCGGCGAGGCGCGCATGCGCGAGCTGACCGATGCCGGTGCGTTGGATGGTGATCCGCTGCTGTCGACGATCCTGGTGTTTGCGCTGTTTGGCTTTTTTGCCAAGTTCTGGACCCATGGCGGCCAGACCCTGGGCATGCAAGTGTGGGGCGTGCGCGTGCAGAACGCCGATGGCAGCGCGATCAGCCTGTGGCAGGCGCTGCTGCGGTTTGTCGTGTCGATCGCGTCCTGGCTGTGCTTGGGGATGGGGTTTGTCTGGTCGTTGATCGACAAGCGCAAGCGCAGCTGGCATGACATCTACTCCGAGACCCAACTGGTGCGGGTTCCGAAACAGAAGAAATAACCTGCCCAGTGGATCAGCTCCTACAGAAAATTGGCCATGAAAAAGCCGACCCTAAGGTCGGCTTTTTCACATCGCCCAGGCCATCAGCCCGCTCGACGCAGCAACCACAGCCCGGCCAGCGCACAAACGCCTGCCGGTATCACCACCGCCAACAGCGGCGGGAAGCCAAACACCTGGCTGGATGGGCCAAGCAGGTCTTGGGCAATCCGGAACACAAAGCCCACCAATACACCGGTGAACACACGTTGCCCCAGGGTCACCGAACGCAGTGGGCCGAAGATGAACGAAATCGCCATCAGCACCAGCGCTGCGGTCACCGCCGGCTGCAGCACCTTGGTCCAGAACGCCAGCCAGTAGCGAGCATTGTTCAGGCCTTGGTCAGACAGGTAATGGATGTAGTCCCACAGCCCGGTAATCGACAGCGACTCGGGCGCCAGCACTACGGTATTGAGCAACTGCGGGGTTACCGACACATCCCAGCGCTCTTCCGGGGCCTTGACCACTTCGGTGTGGTCGCCACGGAAGTGGGTGGTGGTGACATCGTTGAGCACCCAGTGGTCTTCGTTGTACTTGGCCCGACGGGCAAAGCTGGAGGTGACGATCTTGCGCTCATCGTCGAAGCGATAGCGGGTCACACCCAGCAGCAGGCCGTTAGGCTGCACCGAGTTGATGTGCACGAACTCTTCGCCCTGGCGGTGCCACATGCCGCGCTTGGAGCTCTGCGCCTCGCCACCGCCCTGTGCCAGCGAGCGCTCGGCCTGGCCTTTGTTTTCGGTAACCGGGGCGACGTACTCGCCGATCAGCAGACCGACCAGCATCAGCACCAGCATCGGTTTCATGACCGCCCAGACGATCCGCCCGATCGATACGCCGGCAGCCCGCATGATGGTCAGTTCGCTGCTGCTGGCCAGGCTACCCAGGCCGATCAGGCAGCCGATCAAGGCCGCCATCGGCAGCATCTCGTAGAGCCGGCGAGGCGCGGTCATCAAGACGAAGTAACCGGCGTCGAGCACGGTGTAGGTATCGCTCAGGTCGCCCATCTCATCGATGAAGGCGAACAGCGAGGCCAGGCCAAGAATGATGCCGAGCACAGCCAGGATGGCCAGCAGCACGCTCATGCCGATATAGCGATCCAGCTTAACCATGAGACACCCCCGCACGCCGCGCAGCACGTTTGAGGCGCATTGGCTCCCAGTACATCAGGCCCAGGCCGATCAGCAGGAACAGCCCGTGCACCCACCACATGCCCAGGGCGATCGGGAGCTTGCCCTTCTCCAGGGCGCCGCGTACGGAAATCAGCATTGTCAGGTAAGCCATGTAGAGGAGGATCGCCGGCAGCAGCTTGAGGAAGCGGCCCTGGCGAGGATTGACCCGCGACAGCGGGACTGCCAGCAAGGTCACGACAAACACCAGCAGCGGCAGCGACAGCCGCCATTGCAGCTCGGCACGCTCACGCAGGCCTTTATGACCGATCAGCTCGGACGTCGGGATGGCCTCACGCTCGGTGACTTCTTCACTGACTTCAGGCTTGGGCAGCAGCACGCCGTAAGTGTCGTACTTGATCGCCCGGTAGTCGGCCTGGCCAGGGTTGCCGTCGTAGCGGTAGCCGTTTTCCAGGATCAGGTAACGGTTGCCGTCGGCCTGCACTTCCTGGTGGCCTTTTTCGGCAACCAGTACCGAAGGCGCGCGGTCCTTGGTCTTGTCGGCGTTAAAGCGCTTCTCGGAAATGAACACGCCAGCCAGATTGACCCGGTCATCGGACAGCTGCTCGGTGTAGGTCACCCGTGAGCCATCGCGCAGGGTCTGGAAACGCCCAGGCACCAGGGTGTCGAACTCGGTCAGGGCATCTTGCTGATTGATGATCTGCTGCACCTGCGACACACCTTGTGGCGCCAGGCTCAAGCTCAGCCAAGCGACCAGCAGGGCGACCAGGGCCGCTGGGGCCATGGTCATCGCCAGCAGGCGTTGCTGGCTCATGCCGGTGGCCGAGAGCACGGTCATCTCGCTCTCAAGGTACAACCGGCCATAAGCCAGCAGAATGCCCAGGAACAAGCCCAACGGCAGGATCAGCTGCAAGAAACCCGGCAGCCGGAAGCCCATGATCAGGAACAGCACGCTCGGGTCGAGCACGCCCTGGGCGGCCTGTGCCAGGTATTTGATGAAACGCCCGCTCATGATGATCACCAGCAGCACAGCGCTGACGGCGCTCAAGGTCAGCAGGACCTCGCGGGACAGATAACGAAAGACGATCAAACCAGACACTCCTGGGTTGTCAGGGGCGAACAGCCAATTAATGGCTTCGGACAGCCAAGACCTATGCCGGTTCGCCAACGGCGAACCTCCATGTAAAGTGCGCGCATTATCCTGTGATTGACCTCGCCTGTCACTTGGCCGCGCATGACAGTACATATCGGGGTTGTCAGCGGCCTTGCCCCAGGCTCAAACTGGCAGCTTTTCCGCTGGCACGCGACCACGCGGCCAAGCCCGCTTCGAGCGCGCACTCATTGCGCCAACTCACAGATCTACGGGGTCCTGACATGGAACTGGTTGTAAAAAGCGTAGCTGCTGCATCGTTGAAAACCGCCACGCTGGTAGTGGCCGTCGGCGAGGGGCGCAAGCTCGGCAACATCGCCAAGGCCGTCGATGAAGCGTCCAATGGCGCCATCTCCGCCGTGCTCAAGCGTGGCGACCTGGCTGGCAAGCCTGGCCAGACCCTGCTGCTGCACAGCCTGCCGGGCCTGAAGGCCGAGCGCGTGCTGCTGGTTGGCAGCGGCAAGGACGCCCTGGGCGATCGCAGCTGGCGCAAGCTGGCCGTGAGCGTGGCCGGTGTGCTGAAGAGCCTGGGTGGCAGCGACGCGGTACTGGCCCTGGACGATATCGCCGTCACTGGCCGCGACGCGCATTACGGCAAATACCGCCTGCTGGCCGAAACCCTGCTTGACGGCGACTACCTGTTCGACCGCTTCAAGAGCCAGAAGGCCGAGCCGCGCGTGCTCAAGAAAATCACCCTGCTGGCCGACAAGGCCGGCCTGGCCGAGGTCGAGCGTGCCGTCAAGCACGCCAGCGCGATCGCCAGCGGCATGTCCTTGACCCGCGACCTGGGCAACCTGCCGCCGAACATCTGCCACCCAAGCTACCTGGCCGAACAGGCCAAGGAACTGGGCAAGGCCAACAAAGGCCTGAAGGTCGAAGTGTTCGACGAGAAGAAGATCAAAGACCTCGGGATGGGCGCGTTCTACGCCGTTGGCCAGGGCAGCGAACAGCCACCACGCTTGATCGTCATGCAATACCAGGGCGGCAAGAAGAGCGAAAAACCGTTCGTGCTGGTGGGTAAAGGCATCACCTTCGACACCGGCGGCATCAGCCTCAAGCCAGGCGCCGGCATGGATGAAATGAAGTACGACATGTGCGGCGCAGCCAGCGTGTTCGGCACCCTGCGTGCGGTGCTCGAGCTCAAGCTGCCGATCAACCTGGTGTGCATCCTGGCCTGTGCCGAGAACATGCCAAGCGGCAACGCCACCCGTCCTGGCGACATCGTCACCACCATGAGCGGGCAAACCGTCGAAATCCTCAACACCGACGCTGAAGGCCGCCTGGTGCTGTGCGATGCCCTGACCTACGCCGAACGCTTCAAGCCGCAGGCGGTGATCGACATCGCCACCCTGACTGGCGCCTGCATCGTCGCCCTGGGCAGCCACACCACCGGCCTGCTGGGCAACAACGACGATCTGCTCGAGCAACTGCTCAGCGCCGGCAAGCGGGCCGACGACCGCGCCTGGCAGCTGCCGCTGTTCGACGAGTACCAGGAGCAGCTGGACAGCCCGTTCGCCGACATCGCCAACATCGGCGGGCCGAAGGCCGGCACCATTACCGCGGCGTGCTTCCTGTCGCGCTTTGCCAAGGCCTACAACTGGGCGCACCTGGACATCGCTGGCACCGCCTGGATCAGCGGCGGCAAGGACAAAGGCGCCACTGGCCGCCCCGTGCCCCTGCTGACCCAATACCTGCTCGACCGCGCCAACGCCTGACCCCGCACGGCGGGTGCGCCGCTCGCGGCCACCCGCCAACGGACTGAACCATGAGCCAAGTAGATTTCTATATCCTGCCCACCGACTCGCTGTCGGCGCGGCTGGATTTCGCCTGCAAGCTGTGTGAGAAAGCCTGGCGCCTCGGCCACCGGGTCTACCTGCATTGCCAGGACGGCGAACAGCGTGAACAACTCAACCAACGCCTGTGGCACTTCAAGGGCGAGGCCTTCGTGCCCCACGACCTGGCCGAGGCCCATGCCGACGCTGCAGTGGTCCTGGGTTTGGGGAGTGACGCCGGTGACCATCGCGACTTGCTGATCAACCTGGGCGGCGACGTTCCGGGGTTTGTCGAGCAGTTCGCCCGGGTGGCCGAGATCGTCGTCGAGGAGCCCAGCATTCGCCTTGCCGCACGAGAGCGGTTCCGTTTCTACCGTGAACGGGGCTATGCTCTGCAAGATCACCGCCTACAGCGACTTTAACGACGATGGACAAGCACTCTCCCCTGCCCGATTCTGCCCATCTGCTCGACGACCTGGAGTCGATCCGCGAGCTGTTGGGTGATGCCGACCTGCAACCACCGCTGCTGACCGATACGGTCGAACAGATTCCCCTGCTGCTGGACGAGCCCGCCGGCAATGCACCGGCTGTAGCGCAGCCGGTAGCCCCTGCCGCTGCCGAAGAAGAAGACCCGCAGACTCGCCGCCAGGACACCCTGCTGCGCCTGGACGCCGAACTGCGTGCCGCTGCCCAGTTGATCATGCAAGACGTGATCAACGACTTCACCCCGCATATCGAAACCGAGATCAAGCGCCGCCTCGATGCGCGCATGGAGCGCCTGCTCAAGCGCCCCGAGTAAGCCTCGAACCTGAATGTGTCCGTTGTGACCCTATCGCGGGGCAAGCCCGCTCCCACGCCTTGTCAATGCCAAGCCTGCGTGGGAGGAGCGCCTGCTCAAGCGCCTTGTCAATGGACAAGCCTGCGTGGGAAGAGCGCCTGTTCTAGCGCCTTGTCAATGTACAAGCCTGCGTGGGAAGAGCGCCTGTTCTAGCGCCTTGTCAATGGACAAGCCTGCGTGGGAGCGGGCTTGCCCCGCGATAGGGCCAGACCTGCATAACAAGACCCCAGCAGCTTGTCGCCTGAAACCTACGGCTCCGTTATACTTCTCGGCTTTCCCGAATTAATGCCTAAGGGTCCCGCCGCGCATGGATAAGACCTACCAGCCGCACGCCATCGAAACTTCCTGGTACAACACCTGGGAGTCCGAGAACTATTTCGCCCCACAAGGTGCAGGCGAGTCCTACACCATCATGATCCCGCCACCGAACGTGACCGGCAGCCTGCACATGGGCCACGGTTTCAACAACGCGATCATGGACGCCCTGATCCGTTTCCGCCGCATGCAGGGTCGCAACACCCTGTGGCAGCCAGGCACCGACCACGCCGGTATCGCCACCCAGATGCTGGTCGAGCGCCAGCTGGAGGCCAAGGGCCAGAACCGTCATGACCTGGGCCGCGAGCAGTTCCTGGAGAAGGTCTGGGAGTGGAAGGAGCAGTCCGGTGGCAACATCAGCCGGCAGATCCGCCGCCTGGGTTCGTCGGTCGACTGGAGCCGCGAGCGCTTCACCATGGACGACGGCCTGTCCGACGCGGTCAAGGAAGCCTTCGTCCGCCTGCACGAAGACGGCCTGATCTACCGCGGCAAGCGCCTGGTCAACTGGGACACCAAGCTGCACACCGCCATCTCTGACCTGGAAGTGGAAAACCACGACGAGAAAGGTCACCTGTGGAACCTGCGCTACCCGCTGGCCGACGGCGCCAAGACTGCCGATGGCAAGGACTACCTGGTCGTGGCCACCACCCGTCCGGAAACCCTGCTGGGTGACGCTGCGGTCGCGGTCAACCCGAATGACGAGCGCTACCAGGCCCTGATCGGCAAGTTCGTCAAGCTGCCGCTGGTCGGCCGCCTGATCCCGATCATCGGCGACGATTATTGCGACCCGGAATTCGGCACCGGCTGCGTGAAGATCACCCCAGCCCACGACTTCAACGACTATGAAGTCGGCAAGCGCCATAACTTGCCGCTGCTGAACATCTTCGACAAGAACGCCCTGGTGCTGGCCAGTGCCCAGGCCTTCAACCTCGACGGCAGCGTCAACGAACAGATCGACACCAGCCTGCCAGCGCAATACGCCAGCCTCGACCGCTTCGTCGCGCGCAAGCAGATCGTTGCCGACCTCGATGCCCAGGGCCTGCTGGTCAGCGTCGATGACCACGCGCTGAAAGTGCCGAAAGGCGATCGCTCCGGCACCGTCATCGAGCCGTGGCTGACCGACCAGTGGTATGTTTCCACCAAGCCGCTGGCAGAACCTGCCATCGCCGCTGTGGAAGACGGCCGCATCCAGTTCGTGCCCAAGCAGTACGAAAACATGTACTTCTCGTGGATGCGTGACATCCAGGACTGGTGCATCAGCCGTCAGCTGTGGTGGGGCCACCGGATCCCGGCGTGGTACGACGAGGCCGGCCAGGTCTACGTTGGCCGCAACGAGGAAGAAGTGCGTACCAAGCACAACCTGGGCAGCGACGTGGTCCTGCGCCAGGACGACGACGTGCTCGACACCTGGTTCAGTTCCGGCCTGTGGACCTTCTCCACCCTCGGCTGGCCGGAGCAGACCGAGTTCCTGAAGAAATTCCACTCCACCGACGTGCTGGTCACCGGCTTCGACATCATCTTCTTCTGGGTCGCCCGGATGATCATGCTGACCATGCACCTGGTGAAGAACGAGGACGGCACTCCGCAGGTTCCGTTCAAGACCGTCTACGTCCACGGTCTGGTGCGCGACGGCCAGGGCCAGAAGATGTCCAAGTCCAAGGGCAACGTGCTTGACCCGCTGGACATCGTCGATGGCATCACCCTCGACGCCCTGCTGGAAAAACGCACCAGCGGCATGATGCAGCCCAAGCTTGCCGAGAAGATCGCCAAGCAGACCAAGGCCGAGTTCCCCGAAGGCATCGCCAGCTACGGCACCGACGCCCTGCGCTTCACCTTCTGCTCGCTGGCCTCCACCGGCCGCGACATCAAGTTCGACATGGGCCGCGTCGAAGGCTACCGCAACTTCTGCAACAAGATCTGGAACGCCGCCCGCTACGTGCTGGACAAAGGCGAAGACTGCGGCCAGAACGGCGAGGCCTACGAGCTGTCGCTGGCCGACCGCTGGATCATCTCGCAGCTGCAGCGCACCGAAGCTGAAGTGACCCGTCAGCTCGAGCAGTTCCGCTTCGACCTGGCCAGCCAGGCCCTGTACGAGTTCATCTGGAACCAGTACTGCGACTGGTACCTGGAGCTGTCCAAGCCTGTCCTGTGGGACGAAAACGCCCCGGTCGAGCGCGCCCGCGGCACCCGTCGCTCCCTGGTACGCGTGCTGGAAGTGGCCCTGCGCCTGGCCCACCCGTTCATGCCGTTCATCACCGAAGAAATCTGGCAGCGCATCGCGCCGCTGGCAGGCATCGACGGCAAGACCATCATGCTGCAACCATGGCCCGTGGCCAACGACAGCCGCATCGACGTAGCGGCCGAAGGTGACATCGAGTGGCTGCAACAGTTGATGGTCGGTCTGCGTAACATTCGCGCCGAGATGAACATTGGCCCAGGCAAACCGCTGCCGCTGTTCCTCAAGAACGCCAATGCCGACGACCAGCGTCGCTTGCAAGAAAACGAAGCGCTGCTCAAGAAGCTGGCCAAGGTCGAGTCGTTCACCGTGCTCGGCGAACAGGACGAAGCGCCACTGTCGGCCACCGCACTGGTTGGCGATCTGCAGGTGCTGGTGCCAATGGCCGGGCTGATCGACAAGGACGCCGAGCTGGCTCGCCTGAACAAGGAAATCCAGCGTCTGCAAGGTGAAGTGCAACGCGTTGGCGGCAAGCTGTCCAACGCCGCCTTCGTCGACAAGGCACCGCCTGCGGTAATCGACAAGGAACGCGCCAAGCTGGCTGAAGCCGAGCAGGCGCTGGCCAACTTCACCGAGCAGCATGCGCGGATTGCCGCGCTCTAAACCTCAGTGAGGCCATCGCGGGGCAAGCCCGCTCCCACGCATCCGCTCCGGTATGGAGTGAAGGCGTGGGAGCGGGCTTGCCCCGCGATGCTTTACACAGGACACCCCTATGACCGACAAACCCACCCTGCACCCGCGCAACCGCCACCAGGGCCGCTATGACTTCCCCAGCCTGATCAAGGCGCACCCGGACCTGGCCCGCTTCACCATCACCAACCCCTACGGCAAGCCCAGCATCGACTTCGCCAACCCTGAAGCGGTACGGGTGTTCAACCGCGCCCTGCTCAAGGCCCAGTACGGCATCCAGCACTGGGACATCCCAGCCGACTACCTGTGCCCACCGATTCCAGGCCGCGCCGATTACATCCACGTATTGGCCGACCTGCTTGCCGAAGACAATGCTGGCGAGATCCCGCGTGGCGCCCAGGTACGTGCCCTGGACGTTGGCGTAGGTGCCAACTGCATCTATCCGCTGCTCGGCCACAGCGACTACCGTTGGCGCTTCCTCGGCTCGGACATCGACCCGATAGCCCTGGCCTCGGCCAAAGCCATCGTCCAGGCCAACGGTCTCAATAAAGCCATCAGCCTGCGCCAGCAGAGCAACAGCAAGCACATCCTCAGCGGCTTGCTGCAGGCAGACGAACGCTTCGATATCACCCTGAGCAATCCGCCCTTCCACAGCTCGCGCGACGAAGCCACCCGCGGTAGTCAACGCAAGTGGAAAAACCTCGGCAAGCAGGACCCCAAGCGCAAGCTGCCGGTGCTCAATTTTGGTGGACAGAACAATGAGCTGTGGTGCGAAGGCGGCGAGATTCGCTTCGTCACCCAGTTGATCGCCGAGAGCGCTGCCTGTGGCCATCAGGTGCTGTGGTTCACCAGCCTGGTGTCCAAGGCGAGCAATCTGCCAGGCATCGAAGTGGCCCTGAAGAAAGCCGCCGCCAAAGCGGTGCGGGTCATCGAGATGGGCCAAGGCCAGAAGCAGAGCCGCATGGTTGCCTGGAGCTTTCACGACGATGCCGCGCGCCAGGCCTGGCATGCCCAGCGCCAGGGTAAAACGCAGGCGTAAAAAAACCGCGTCCGGGCAAGCCGGGCGCGGTTTTACGCAAGCGTCGACAATTACTTGTTGACGGCGTCGGTCAGGACCTTGGCAGGTACGAACTTGACGACTTTCTTGGCAGCGATTTCGATGGCAGCGCCAGTCGAAGGGTTGCGGCCGGTACGGGCAGGACGCTCGGTGACTTTCAGCTTGCCGATGCCTGGCAGGGTGATCTCAGCGCCGTTTTCCAGCTGGTCAGCAACGATCTGGCCCAGTTGCTCCAGAGCATTGCGAGCGGTGGTTTTTGGCGCGTCGATTGCTTCGGCGATGTCGGCAATCAGTTGGTCTTTGGTCAGTGCCATTGTGGTGTTCCTTCCCTAAAAATTCAGAGGTTATGCAGCGTGCTACGTCGTTATCGGGCCAGCCCGAAACTGTCCGGCGGGCCGCGCCAATAGCGTATGTAGATACGAAAATCGGCGTTTGGTTCGACACGACGCAAGCGATCTGCCAGCAATGCGCCATTCAAGGGGCGCAAGACCGCGCAAAGCTACCACAGGAATAGATAAATATCCGCTGCCAGCTTGGTTTTTATGCAGGTTTTTCGGGGGTTTACCCCGAAAACGCAAAAAATCGAACAAAAAACGAACAACAGCCATTTACGCCAACTTCTGGCCACTGCATCACCCAATCTCTGGGTTAAACTGATCGACTTTGCACAGCGCACCCTTGGCCATCGCCACGCGTGCTCCAACCTCCGAGATTTCCATGCCAATCCGTCATTGCATCGTTCACCTGATCGACAAGAAGCCTGATGGCAGCCCCGCCGTGCTGCATGCACGGGATAACGAGCTGGGCGCATCGGACGCCATCGAAAACCTGCTGGCCGACCTCAACGACAGCTACAACGCCAAGCAAGGCAAGGCGTGGGGGTTGTTCCACGGCGAGTCCGGCGCCTACCCGTTCAGTGGCTGGCTCAAGCAGTACCTGAGTGAAGAAAAAGACTTCACCGCCTTCAGCCGGATCGCCGTCGAGCACCTGCAAAAACTGATGGAAGAGTCCAACCTCTCCACCGGTGGCCATGTGCTGTTCGCTCACTACCAGCAAGGCATGACCGAGTACCTGGCCATCGCCCTGCTGCACCACAGCGACGGCGTGGCGGTCAACGCCGAGCTCGACGTGACCCCCTCTCGCCATCTGGACCTGGGCCAACTGCACCTGGCGGCGCGGATCAACCTGTCCGAATGGCAGAACAACCAGGCTTCCAAACAGTACATCTCGTTCATCAAGGGCAAGAACGGCAAGAAGGTCTCGGAGTACTTCCGCGACTTCATCGGCTGCCAGGAGGGCGTCGATGGCCCCGGCGAGACCCGCACCCTGCTCAAGGCGTTCAGCGACTTCGTCGAAAGCGAAGACCTGCCTGAGGAGTCGGCGCGCGAGAAGACCCAGACCCTGGTCGACTACGCCACCAGCCAGACCAAGATGGGCGAGCCGGTCACCTTGGAAGAGCTTTCCAGCCTCATCGACGAAGACCGCCCCAAGGCGTTCTACGATCACATCCGCAACAAGGACTACGGCCTGTCGCCGGAAATTCCAGCCGATAAACGCACGCTCAACCAATTCCGCCGCTTCACCGGGCGCGCCGAGGGCCTGTCGATCAGCTTCGAGGCTCACCTGCTGGGTTCGAAAGTGGAATATGACGAAGAAGCAGGCACGCTGATCATCAAGGGCCTGCCGACCCAGCTGATCGATCAGCTCAAGCGTCGCACCGACTAAGACCTGGCCAGGAGGCCACCAGGGCCTCCTTGGCAGACTTGCGCAGCTTCTTCACCAGCCGCTCCTGGCGCAACGCTTCGGCCTTGTCTGGCCATTGCTCGACATACACCAGCGCCTGCGCCGGGCTGGTCTTGAAGTAGCGCGCGCCCTGACCTTTCTGGTGCTTGAGAAAACGCCGCTGTGGATCGTCGCTGATGCCGCAGTACAGCGAGCCATTGGCGGCGCGCACCAGGTAGACGTACCAGGGCTTGGCAGACGGGGGGATGCCGGGCTGTGTGATAGCAGTCTCGCTCACGGATGTATTCAAGCCAACGGGAAGGCGCCAAGCTTACCCGCTCAACGCGCCTGCTGAAACGCCCGCAAACCCTTGAACGCCTGTTGGCGAACCTTGTTCTGCAACATCGGCGACCAGCCCAGCAGCACCCCTGGCATGCCCAGGGCCTGGCGTGACCAGCGCCAGAGGTCGAAGCTGTCGTGGTGCTGGCTGATCAGGCCGTCGCGAATGACGAAGCGTGCCTGAATATCGTTGATCACCACCCGGCCGGTCTGGCTGAACAGGTAGGTAGCCACCCAATGCGCGCAGCCGCTGTCCTGGTTGGCACGCACTTGATCGAAGGTCAGGCTGAAATCCTTGGCGCGAGTGGTGAGCAGACGCCACATGTCGCCGGCATCCTGGCCGCGCAAGGTGCCGAAGACCGGGTCGCTGAATTCGACATCAGCGCTGTAGCAGGCCACCATCGCTTCGGCATCGAGGCGCTGGAAGGCCTGGTAGAAGCGGGTGATCAGGGCTTGGTTGGCGTCGCTCATGGGGGTGTCCGTCCTGGGGCTCAAGAGCTGAACGATAATCTGCGTTGCGGCGCAATGCCATGCCCATTTGAGTCATGAATGTTTTCTGCGTCGCCCCTATCGCGGGACAAGCCCGCTCTACGTGGGAGCGGGCTTGTCCCGCGATAGGGCCGGTACCGACAACCGCTAAACCCGCTCGCTGACCACTTGCACATGCTGCGCACGCCCGGCTTTCAGGCCAAATACAATCGCCCCGGTGCCCAGCACGGCAAAGATCCACCCCACCGCCGCCCAGCCGCCGGTCAGATCATGCACCAGGCCCACCGCGAACGGCCCCATCGAGGCCAGGGTGTAACCCACGCCTTGGGCCATGCTCGACAGGTTGGCAGCGACGTGCGCGTCTTTTGAGCGCAGCACGATCAGCGTCAGCGCCAAGGCAAAGGTACCGCCCTGCCCCAGGCCCAGTAGCACCGCCCAGCCCCACAGCCCTGACAGCGGCGCATACAGGCAGCCGAACAGGCCCGCCAAGGTCACCAACATGACGATCACGATGGCCAGCCGCTGATCCTTGCCACGCGTCGCCAGCCACGGCGCGCTCAGCGAACTGATCAACTGCACGATCACCGATCCCGACAGCACCAACCCGGCCTCGGTCGGGCTCAGGCCACGACCGATCAGGATCGACGGCAACCAACCAAAGACGATGTACGCCAGCGACGATTGCAGGCCCATGTACAGCGTAACCTGCCAGGCCAGCGGGTCGCGCCACAGGCCGCGCACCTTGTAGGCCACCTTGTGGGCGCCATGGCCCTGGCGTGCCTGCGGTAACCAGACCAGCATGGCCAACAACGCCGGGATCATCCAGAAGCCCAGGCCCATTGCCCAGCTCCCAGCAAAATGCTGGCTCAACGGCACCGTGGCGCCGGCGGCCATGGCCGCGCCCAGGCACAGCGCCATGGTGTAGACGCCGGTCAGTGTACCGGCCTGCTGAGGGAAATCGCGCTTGACGATGCCAGGCAGCAATACCCCGATAATGCCGATGCTGGCGCCTGCCATCAGGCTGCCGAGGAACACCCCGATTGCACCAAACGCGCTGCGTACCACGATGCCCAGGGCCAGGGTCAGGAGAATGCCGAGGATCACCCGCTCACTGCCAAAGCGGCGCGCCAGTACCGGCGCCAGTGGCGCGAACAAGCCCAGGCACAGCACCGGCAAGGTGGTCAGCAAACCTGCTGCCGAAGCACTCAGACCGAGCCCCTCGGACACCTGCCCCAGCACCGGCGCCATGCTCGACAAGGCCGGGCGCAGGTTCAGGGCCACCAGGACCAGGCCCAACAGCAGGAGCCAGGGGCGCTGCAGCACCACCGGTTGCTGTTGAACCTGCTCATCATCGGCCTCGGCGTCGATCAGCAGTTCATCGAGCTCCGGCTCATGGGCAGGGGAAGTGCGCGTCAGTTGTTCGGCCATGGGGCTTCTCGTTTTCAGGATTCGATAAGGGTCCGGCTCAGGCGCTTGGCCCGCTCCGGATCACGTTGCTCGATGGCGTCGAGGATCTGCTCATGCAGGTCGAACACCGACTGGCAACGGGGGACGGCGCTCATGTTGCGCTGCAACGCAGCCGCAACCACGCCAGAGAAATAGCGGTACAGCTCACTCAGCGCTGGGTTGTGCGCAGCGTCGACCAGGCGCTGGTGGAACACCAGGTCACAGGCGATGTAAGCGTCGAGGTCGGCATGAAAGTGCGCCTCGCTGCCCTTGAGCGCCTCGCGCAGACCTTGCAAATCCGCTTCGCTGCGGCGCAGGGCCGCCAGGCCAATGGCTTCGGCCTCCAGAATATGCCGCGTCTCACGGGCCTGCTCCGGCGTGCAGCGGGACATCGCCTGCACTGCCTGCAATGGGTCTTGGGCGGTACGCAGGTAGCTGCCATCGCCCTGGCGAATTTCCACCAAGCCACTGAACGCCAACACCCGCATCGCCTCGCGCACGGTATTGCGGCTGATGCCCAGCTCAGCGGCCAACTCAGGTTCGGTCGGCAGACGTTGGCCCACCGTCCACACGCCGTCGAGGATGCGTTCACGCAGCTGCTCCACGGCCATTTCCACCAAGGAGCGACGGACTAATTCAGTTGCCATGCCCACTCACCCAATCATCCTACGAATTCTTAGAGTCTACTCCAGCACACTGGCCCCTGAAAACCACCTGGTAATATTGCTAGTTGCGCGGCCGGAAGGGCTTTGTGACGCTTCGCCTACCGTTCGTCAGCGAGAAATGAGTGATGCGTGACCACAGAGGCCTGGCCATAGTGATTGCTTTGGTGGCCGTGACCGCGCTGGTGTTCAGCCTGGTGATCCAAGGCCAACCCGCACAGACAAGGTCGCCGAAAACGCCATTCATCGGCATGGATGGCGCTGAGCTTGAGCGATGAAAGGAAGGCGGGACTAAGGCAGTAACAAACCTACCGGCCGTGAACAGGCCGGTAGGTAGAGCGGGCGAGCGATCAGCTCAAGGCATCGATCAGCGCCTGGTTCATTTCCGGCGTGCCAATGGTGATCCGCAAGAACTGAGCAATGCGCGCTTGCTTGAAGTGCCGCACGATCACGCCCTGCTCGCGCAGGCGTGCTGCCAGTTCTGCGGCATCCTGCTGCGGATGGCGGGCGAAGATGAAGTTGGCCGCCGATGGCAACACTTCGAAGCCTTTGCCCTGCAATTGCTCGACCAGCAGTTCGCGGCTGTCGATCACCTTGCGGCAGGTTTCTTCGAAATAAGCACGGTCTTCGAACGCTGCCGCCGCACCGACAATCGCCATGCGATCGAGCGGATAGGAGTTGAAGCTGTTCTTGATCCGCTCCAGCGCATCGATCAGGTCTGGGTGGCCAACTGCCAGACCCACCCGCAGGCCTGCCAGCGAACGCGACTTGGACAGGGTCTGGGTGACCAGCAGGTTGTCGTAGCGGTCGACCAGGCTGATGGCGGTCTGGCCGCCAAAATCGATGTAGGCCTCATCGACCACCACCACCGAGTCGGGATTGGCCTGCAGCAGCTGCTCAACAACCGCCAGCGGCATCAAGCAGCCGGTCGGTGCGTTGGGGTTGGGGAAGATGATCCCGGCGTTGGGCTTTTGGTAGTCCTCGATGCGGATCTGGAACTGCTCATCCAGTGGCACCTGCTCGAAGGGGATGCCATACAAGCCGCAGTACACCGGATAGAAGCTGTAACTGACATCGGGGAACAACAGCGGCGCGCCGTGCTGGAACAGGCCGTGGAAGATGTGCGCGAGCACCTCGTCCGAACCGTTGCCGACAAATACCTGCTGCGGCTTGACCCCGTAGTACTCGGCGACGGCCTGTTTGAGCCGGTCGCCGTTAGGGTCCGGGTACAGGCGCAGGTTGTCGTTCAACTCACCACGCATGGCCTCCAGCGCCTTGGGCGATGGGCCATAGGGGTTCTCGTTGGTGTTGAGCTTGACCAACTTGGTCAGCTTCGGCTGCTCGCCCGGCACGTAAGGCACCAGGTCCTTGACGAAGGGGCTCCAGAATTTACTCATGCTCAGTTCCCCTTCTTGTCGGCAAGGATGCGGTATTCGGCGCTACGGGCGTGGGCAGTCAGCGACTCGCCACGGGCCAGCACCGAGGCGGTTTGGCCAAGCTCGGATGCGCCCTGCTCGGAGCAGAAGATGATCGATGAACGCTTCTGGAAGTCATACACCCCCAGCGGCGAGGAAAAGCGCGCAGTGCCGGAAGTTGGCAGCACGTGGTTGGGGCCTGCGCAGTAGTCGCCCAGGGCTTCGCTGGTGTGACGGCCCATGAAGATCGCGCCGGCATGGCGAATCTGCGGCAGCCAGGCCTGCGGATCGGCCACTGACAGCTCCAGGTGCTCAGGCGCGATGCGGTTGGCCACTTCAATCGCCTGCTGCATGTCGCGCACCCGAATCAGCGCGCCACGGCCGTTGATCGATTTCTCGATGATCTCGGCGCGCTCCAGGGTCGGCATCAGTTTGTCGATGCTCGCCGCCACGCGGTCGAGGAACTCGCCATCGGGGCTGACCAGAATGGCCTGGGCGTCTTCATCGTGCTCGGCCTGGGAGAACAGGTCCATGGCGATCCAGTCCGGATCGGTCTGGCCATCGCAGACCACGAGGATTTCCGACGGGCCAGCAATCATGTCGATACCGACCTGGCCGAACACATGCCGTTTGGCGGTGGCGACATAGATGTTACCGGGGCCAACGATCTTGTCGACCTGCGGCACGCTCTCGGTGCCATAGGCCAGCGCCGCTACCGCCTGGGCGCCACCGACGGTGAACACCCGGTCGACACCAGCGATGCAGGCCGCTGCCAGCACCAGCTCATTGAGCTCGCCGCGCGGGGTCGGCACCACCATCACCACTTCGGCAACGCCTGCGACCTTGGCCGGGATGGCGTTCATCAGCACCGAGGAGGGGTACGAAGCCTTGCCGCCTGGCACGTACAAGCCTGCGCGGTCCAGCGGCGTGACTTTCTGGCCGAGCACAGTGCCGTCAGCTTCGGTGTACTGCCAGGAGTCCTGCTTCTGCCGCTCGTGGTACATACGCACGCGATCGGCGGCCTTTTCCAGCGCTTGGCGCTGGGCCGGGGTAATGCGGGTCAGGGCCAGCTCCAGGCGCTCACGGCCAAGGATCAGGTCATCGATCGAGGTGGCATTGACGCCGTCGAAACGCTGGGTGAACTCCACCAGCGCGGCGTCACCGCGTTCGCGCACTGCCTTGATGATGTCGAGCACACGCTGGTTGACCGCGTCATCGGACACACTCTCCCAGCTCAGCAGATGATCCAGATGTCGGGCGAAATCCGGATCAGCGGCGTTGAGACGGGCAATAGCAGTGGACACGGTCATGGCGAGGGCCTCGATTATTAGCGAATGCTCAGGCGCCCTAGGCTACCAGTCGATCCGCGCGGGCACCTGAGAAAAATTGGCTATGACGCGGATAGACGGGCGCGACAGCGAAGGTCGCGCGCAGGAATCAGCCGCGGTGTCGCGATTCGACCGCTTTGCGCAGCGTGTCGATCAGTGTCTGGATGCGTGCGTGCTGCATCTTCATGGAGGCTTTGTTGACGACCAGGCGCGAGCTTACCGTGGCGATCAGGTCCTGGGGCTCCAGGCCGTTGGCGCGCAGGGTATTGCCGGTGTCGACCACGTCGATGATCTTGTCGGCGAGGTTGATCAGCGGGGCCAGCTCCATCGAACCGTACAGCTTGATGATATCGACCTGACGGCCCTGCTCGGCGTAGTAGCGCTTGGCTACGTTGACGAACTTGGTGGCCACACGCAGCCGGCCCTTGGGCTCGGGCGCACCGACCACACCAGCGGTCATCAGCTTGCAGCGGGCGATTTGCAGGTCCAGCGGCTCGTACAGACCCTGGCCACCGTACTCCATGAGCACGTCCTTACCGGCCACCCCGAGGTCGGCGGCACCATGCTCGACATAGGTCGGCACGTCGGTGGCGCGCACGATCAGCAGGCGCACGTCGTCCTGGGTCGTGGGGATGATCAGCTTGCGGCTCTTGTCCGGATTCTCGGTCGGCACGATACCGGCCTCGGCCAGCAATGGCAGGGTATCGTCGAGGATTCGGCCTTTGGATAGCGCGATGGTCAACATGGAAAACGTCGGTCCTTAAGCGGCTATAGCCAGCCAGGTCGGTGACCTGGCCGCTTGAAATTCGGTAGGCGCATCCCTGCGCCTGTCACAGATTAACCCGGAACGCGGCGGATCTTGGCGCCGAGCATCTGCAGTTTTTCCTCGATGCACTCATAACCACGGTCGATGTGGTAGATGCGATCGATCAGGGTATCGCCTTCGGCGACCAGGGCCGACAGCACCAGGCTGGCGGAAGCACGCAGGTCGGTAGCCATGACCGGTGCACCCTTGAGCGCTGGCACGCCAGTGACGATGGCGGTGTTGCCCTCGACCTGGATGTGGGCGCCCATGCGGTGCATTTCATAGACGTGCATGAAGCGGTTTTCGAAGATCGTCTCGATCACTGCGCCGGTGCCTTCGGCAATGGCGTTGAGCGAGATGAACTGCGCCTGCATGTCGGTCGGGAACGCTGGGTACGGCGCGGTACGCAGGTTGACGGCTTTCGGCCGCTTGCCGTGCATGTTCAGCTCGATCCAGTCTTCGCCGGTGGTGATGTCGGCGCCAGCTTCCTTGAGTTTCTCAAGGACCGCTTCGAGGATGGTCGGATCGGTGTCCTTGACCTTGACCCGGCCGCCAGTGACGGCAGCGGCCACCAGGTAGGTGCCGGTTTCGATACGGTCAGGCATGACCCGGTAGGTGGCCGAGTGCAGACGCTCGACGCCATCGATGGTGATGGTGTCGGTGCCAGCGCCCTGGACGTTGGCGCCCATGGCGATCAGGAAGTTGGCCAGGTCGACCACTTCCGGCTCGCGCGCGGCGTTCTGCAGCACGCTGCGGCCCTTGGCCAGGGCAGCGGCCATCATGATGTTCTCGGTACCGGTGACGCTGACGGTATCGAAGAAGAAGTGCGCGCCACGCAGGCCGCCTTCAGGCGCCTTGGCCTTGATGTAGCCGCCTTCGACTTCGATCTTCGCGCCCATGGCTTCCAGGCCGCGGATGTGCAGGTCGACCGGACGCGAGCCAATCGCGCAACCGCCAGGCAGGGCCACTTCGGCCTCGCCGAAACGGGCGACCATCGGGCCCAGCACCAGGATCGAGGCGCGCATGGTCTTCACCAGCTCGTACGGCGCGACCAGGGTCTTGATGGTGCGTGGATCGATTTCCACCGCCAGCTTCTCGTCGATCACCGGCTCAATGCCCATGCGACCGAACAGCTCGATCATGGTGGTGATGTCGTGCAGGTGCGGCAGGTTGCCGACGGTGACCGGGCCATCGGCCAGCAGGGTCGCTGCAAGAATCGGCAGGGCGGCGTTCTTCGCCCCGGAAATGCGGATCTCGCCATCAAGACGAGCGCCGCCAGTAATAATCAGTTTGTCCATAGGAATCTCGCCGCCAAGTAGGCTCAGGTGCGCTCAGCCCAGGCTGCGCTGCTGAAAAATTTCATGGTTACCGCGTGGATACTGCCATCGGCAATCCACGGATTCAGGTGAGCATAGATCGCCTGCTGACGCTTTACCGGGCTCTGGCCGGCCAGCTCGTCGCTGATCACGTTCAACTGGAAGTTGCAGCCTTCACCCTCAACTTCGACTTGGGTTCCCGGCAATTTCTCTTCAAGAAAACTCTTAACTTCTACGGCCTGCATGCTCAACCTCAATCGGCGCCCTGTGCGCGCGGGTCGGCCATCATACAAAAAAGCCCCTCGCCTGCGAAGCCCATGAACGGACACGCTGACCGAGGGGCCTTTCACCTTGTCGGGCAATCAGCCCGCCAATACTTCATCCAGGTCATAGACCTCGGCGATTTCGCGCATGTCATCGGGCATGCCGCGCAGCTCCCAGGACTTGCCAGCCGCCTGGGCATCACGCATGAACGCCAGCAGCAGGGACAAGCCAACGCTGCTGGACTTGACCACTTGCGAGCAGTCCAGGACCAGGCGTTGCTCGCCACTGGCGACGATCAGCGCCTTGCCTTCCTTGCGCAGGGCCGGGCCGCTGCGGTAATCCAGCACCCCGGCCAGGCGCAGAACGCCTGGTTCGGTCATGCTCACGCCGGCTTCGCTCATTGCACTTCCTTATCCGGCGAGCTGTCGGCGGTTTGCTTGGCCTTGGCGACTTCGCCAGCCCAGCCGTCGATGGTCTTGTCTAGATTGTTGCCGTTGCGCGACATGGCATCGGCGAACTGGTCACGGAACAGCTTGCCTATGTTGATGCCATTGACGATGACGTTACGCACTTTCCACTCGCCGCCCAGCTTGACCATGGTGTACTGCACGGGATAGACCGCGCCATTGTTGCCAGTGACCTTCATGCCAACGCTGGTGCGATCACCCTCTTCACCCTTGGCCGGGTCAACGGTGATGCCCTGGTTGTTGTATTCGAGCAAGGCATTGCCATAGAACTGCATCAGGCTGCGCTTGAAGTTTTCCTGGAAGCGCTGCATCTGCTCAGGCGTGGCCTTGCGCGAGTACTTGACGGTCATGATGCTCTTGGAGATGCCGTCAGCATCGACTACCGGGCCAAGGTTGCTGTTGAGCGCGTCGTAGAAGGCCTGGGGGCTGGCCTTGTACTGCTCCTTGTTGGCCTTCAGATCGCTCAGCAATTGATTGGTGGTGGTCTGGATCACCTCACGGGCAGACTGCCCGGGGGCAGCCGGGGCCAGCAGGGGGAAGGCCGCCAGCAGGACCAACAGGCCGCGTCGCAGGATCGAGATCATGGAAACTCCTTAATTAGCTGGATTAGCTGGGGTGGCTTCTTTCGGTTCTTTGCCAACTGTATTGAGCAGGAACTTGCCAATCAGATCTTCCAGGACCAGCGCCGACTGGGTGTCATGGATAGTGCTGTCATCTTTGAGCACCTCTTCTTCACCGCCCACGCTGATGCCGATGTACTTCTCACCGAGCAAACCTGCGGTCAGGATCGAGGCAGTGGAGTCGACTGGCAGGTTGTCGACATTTTTGTCCAGCTGCAGGGTCACCCGACCGGTATAGGAATCACGGTCCAGATCGATGGCCGTGACCTTGCCGATGGTCACACCGGCCATGGTCACTTTAGCTCTGACCGTCAAACCGGCGATATTGTCGAAGTAGGCATAAACTTTATAGGTATCGCTGCTCGGGCTGGCGGACAGCCCGCTGACACGCAGGGCCAGCAGCAGCAACGCCAGGATCCCGGCCAGGAGGAACAGGCCGACACCGATTTCCAGGGTGCGGTTTTGCATCAGAAATCTCCAAACATCAAGGCGGTCAGAATAAAGTCCAGACCCAGGACTGC
>Ga0247821_10000033_pt1 | contig 70375 bp, 60 predicted proteins | sample 13C_Glycerol_Day_FD_192481 | JGI IMG/M metagenome (GOLD analysis project Ga0247821, IMG submission 192481) | Soil microbial communities from agricultural site in Penn Yan, New York, United States - 13C_Glycerol_Day14 | ecosystem: Environmental > Terrestrial > Soil > Agricultural land | place... | reverse complement strand
GGCACCGCTGGATTCGGCCAGCGCCGCCGCCCGCTGCAAGGCGGGTGAGTAACGCATCTGCGGGCCGAGCATGACGAACATGCGCTTGAACTGGCTCATCGCACACCTCCTCGTGTGGCAGCCCCCCGTTCATGCCGTTGTTGGTTTGCGGGCCAAGTGGCGCGCCAATCCACTTTCAGTCTAGACGCTCTGCGCCGGCGGCACGTCGCTGGGGCGATCGATGTCGATCAATACCCCCGGGTCATCGACCGTCAGTGTGTGCACTGCGTGGCTGTTGGCCCGGACCACGCTACGCGCGCCGCTGTCGCCGGCAAGCTGGCTGAGCTCGGCCCAGAAGTCGCGGCCGAATATGACTGGATGGCCGGTCTTGCCTTGGTAGGCGGGGCGGCAGATTCGATCAGGAGCAGCGCTGGCGAGCAGGGTATCCAGGGTACTGGCGTGGATGAACGGCATGTCGGCGAGAAACACTGCCAGCGCCTGGCCCTCGGAAACGGCGCTGATACGCTGGACGCTGGCGGCGATGCTATGACCTAGACCCAGCTGGCTGCTGGCGCACTGAACGATACGGACCTTGCTCGGCAGGTCGAGCGGCACCGGATCGTCCTCGCGCAGGGCCAGCCAGACTTCCTCGAACACCGCGCAAGGCAGTAACAGGCTCGATTGCAACAAGGTGAGGCCATTGCTCAAGCGCTGTTGACGCTTGTCGGCGCCAAAGCGTTGGCTGCGGCCGGCGGCGAGTACCAGGGCGATTGGCTTGCAAACCATGGGCGGTGTCCTTATCGAGGGCAAGGTTCGCCTGCGCTGGATCGGTGCTGGCGGCAGGTGCATGTTAACAGCCCGCCTGGGGACACGGCTGCCCCTCAGCTCTGCCTGGCAAGGCTGAGGCTAACGCAGCGCTTGGCCAACACCTGCGTGGGATCGACGAAGTGCACCTTGACTCCCTCGACCAGCTGATCGCCCGCGCGCTGGATCAGCGGCAGCTCCGTGCATCCAAGAATCAGTACTCGCGCGCCCTCGCGGACCAACTGGACCGCCGCCGCCCGCAGATCGTCGACACAACGCCCCTGGGTAAATCCCGCCTTGACCCCATGCTCAGCGTAAATCGCGCGCATCAGCTGGGCCTGAGCCGTCTCGTCCGGCGTTTTCAAGGTGAGCCCCAAGCGTTCGGCCACCTGGTGATAGACCCTGCTGTGCACCGTACCCGAAGTCGCCAGCAGGCCGATGGGCAGTTGGTCGCCATACGCCTCGCGGATCGACTTCAGGGTCTCTTCGAGCATATGGACGATGGGAACCGCCAAGTGCTCCTGGATCCGTTCGACATAGGCATGGGCGGTGTTGCACGGAATGGCGATCGCCTGGGCCCCCTCGCGCTCCAGGCGCTTGCAGGTGGCGTACAGGGCCACGGTTGGATCGCTTTGGCCGTGCAGGAGATTGGCAGTGCGATCAGGAATCTGCGGGTTTTGCTCTACCACCAGCTTGATATGTTCCTGATCGCGCCCGGCGGGGGTCTGGCTGACCAGCTTGGCCATGAAGTCCACCGTCGCCGCTGGCCCCACACCGCCGACGATGCCGAGCTTGAACGGCGCAGGGCGTGGCCCGAGCGCAGCGCTGATGGCGAAGTCGGCATATACCTGGTTGGCGTCGAGCAGCGCCACGCCTCGGCGCTGCAGGTCATTGGCCAGCAGCGACAGTTCAGTCATGCCCGGCAGCATCAGTTGAGCGCCTTGGGCCTGTAGTTCACCGCAGATCTGCTGCAGTTGCTCCAGTACCCTCCCATCCAGGTAGCCGCGCTTGATGCCCTGGGGGCCGTAGACGATCTCCATCAACCGCGCCTGACTGCTCGCACTGGGGTAAACCAGCGGGTATTGCCCGGCAAAATGCCGTTCGAAGCTGCCGCAGGCGCGTACATAGTCCGAAGCCAGCACGCCCAGCCGCGCCCCTGGCGCAACGCGGCTGGCCACCTGCCTGGCAACGGCGTCGAACAGGTCGAGAATCGGCGTTTGCAGCTCCGCCTGCAATTCTTCCAGGACACTCTGGCTAGCGAAACACGGCACCAGCACGGCATCGGCGCCGCGCTCGGTGAAGCGCTGGCAAGCCTGGTAGACATACAACTTGCGCGATGTCAGGCGCGCCTGTGCGTCGAGCGGCAGCTCCAGGTCCTTGAAGGGGTGTTGCTCGAACAACAAGTGGTAGCGCCCCTGATCGGCCAGCACTGGCTGGCTTTTGAGCAGCTTGGAGAACAGGTCGGCACCGGCCAGGGCGCCGAGGCCACCGATGATACCGAGCGTGCGCGAAGCTTCATGGGAAGGAGTGGGGTTCATGATCTTGCTCAGGCGTTGTGGGCAGCGAAGGTAGGTTGTTCAGCAGGCGCTTGTTGCTCGCCACGACGCGCCTCCAGGTTGGCGATCACTGCCGTGGCGATACTGTTGCCGACCACATTGGTCGCCGTGCGGGCCATGTCGAGGAACTGATCGATCGCCAGGATCAGCAGCAGCCCGGCTTCGGGCAGGTTGAACATCGGCAAGGTAGCGGCGACCACCACCACCGAAGCGCGAGCAACGCCGGCCATGCCTTTGCTGGTGATCATCAGGGTCAGCAAAATCAGCAACTGCTGGGTGAAGCTCAAATCGATGTTGTAGGCCTGGGCGATGAACAGGATGGCGAACGCCTGGTACATCATCGAGCCGTCCAAGTTGAACGAGTAACCCAGCGGCAAGACGAAACTGGAAACCCGCTTGGGCGCGCCAAATTTTTCCAGCGCATCGATGGTCTTGGGGTAGGCCGACTCACTGCTGGCGGTCGAGAAGGCCAGCAGGACCGGCTCGCGAATCAACTTGCCCAGGGTGAACACCGGACGGCCGAGGAACAGATAGCCCACCGCGAACAGCAGCGCCCACAGCAGCAGGATGCCCAGGTAGAACTGGCCGATCAGCTTGCCGTAGTCGAGCAGCAAGCCGATGCCCTGGGTGGTGACCGCTGCCGCGAGCGCGGCAAACACGCCCAGTGGTGCGCACAGCATCACGTAGTCGGTGATGCGGAACATGACCTTGGCCAATTCATCGACCAGGTTGCCGATCGCGCTGTGCCCCTGGCGTTTGGCATAGGCCAGGGCCAGGCCGAAGAACAACGAGAACACCACGATCTGCAAAATCTCGTTGTTGGCCATCGCTTCGGCGATGCTGCGCGGGAACACATGGCCGATGAACGCCTTGAGGCTGAAGTCGCCGGCGTTGACCGCCGCCTGGCTGCCCACCGCCTGGCTGACGCTCAAGTCCAGGTGGGCGCCGGGCTGGAACCAGTTGACCAGCAACATGCCCAGCGCCAACGAGGCGAACGAGGCGCAGACGAACCAGGTCATCGCCCGCAGGCCGATGCGCCCGACCGAGCCGGAGCTGCCCAGGCTGGCGATGCCGCCGACCAGGGTGGCGAATACCAGCGGGGCGATGATCATCTTGATCATGCGCAGGAAAATGTCGGTCACCAGGCTGAAGTAACCGGCGATGCGTTGGCTGGCTTCGACACTCTCGGCGTAATGGTGACAGCACCAGCCGACCAGGATGCCCAGGACGATCGCCACGGCGATGTAACGGGGAAGTTTTTTAGGGTTCATCGCGACCTCTCTTGTTGTTGGCAGTCACCACGGCTGGGTGACGCGAACAGATTAAGAGGGCAACCAGAGGGAGCTGATGAGATCGCGCCATAGTTTGATGCGAAAAGCGCATAGTTTTCGATTAGAGCCAATACACGCCGATCAGGCCGCTAACATTGAGGTTGTTCGGCTTAGTTCGCATCTTGCGTTCATATACCGCTACCCGCCTGTATCGCGAGACGCTGGCCAGTCGACTTAACATTCCAGAATCTCTCCTTGCTTAGGCGCCCCATGCAAACCAAATGGATCGACGATCTGCTCGCTGTTGCGCAAACCAAGAACTTCTCCCGCGCCGCAGAAATCCGTTGCATCACGCAGTCGGCCCTATCGAGGCGAATTCGCTCGTTGGAAGAGTGGGTCGGCGTCGAATTGGTCGACCGCGGCACCTACCCGGTGCAGCTGACCCAGGCTGGGCAGACGTTCTGCGAGGAGGGCGGCGAAGCGTTGGCCACCTTCATGCAGTTGCGCTCGGTACTGCGCCGGGGCGAGCGCATGCCGGGGCGTTCGATCCAGGTGGTCGCCGGGCACACCTTGTCGATGACCTTCGTGCCACAGTGGTTCGCCGCCTTCCAGCGCCGTAACGGATACTTCAACGCGCGGGTGTTGGCCGACAACGTGCAAGAGGCGGTGATTGCCCTGGCGGAAGGCAACTGCGACCTGATGATCGGCTACAGCCACCCGCAAGTGCCGATCTTCCTCGACCCGGACAAGTTCGTCGGCCTGCGCCTGGGCAGCGACCGCTTCATTCCAGTGTCAGCGCCCGACGAGCATGGCCAGCCGCTGTTCTCCCTGCCCGGCACGAGCGCGCAACCGATTCCTTACCTGGGCTACACCGCGACCTCGTTTCTTGGCCGGGTGGTCGACGTGATCCTGCGCGCGGCGCCCCAGCCCTTGGCGCTGGAGCGCTTTCATGAAGCGGACATGGCCATGCACCTGTCGCGGATGGCCCGCGAGGGCTATGGCATCTGCTGGCTGCCGGAATCGGCCGCGCAGGATGAACTGGCCGCCGGCCGCCTGGTGCACGCGGGCGGCGCACAGTGGTGCGCAGATCTGGAGATTTGGTCGTTCAAGGCAACTGGCAACAGCAACCCGACCATGATCGAGTTGTGGCGCTCGCTGGAGAAGGATGTGCCGTGATCGGACCTGACCGAGCCGCATAGCGTCGGGTATGATGCGCCCCTCATCACTCCAAGAGGCCTGCCCCATGTCCCTGAGCGCTGCACAGATTGGCGAATTCCGCGCCTTTGCCGAACAGTTGGCCGATGCCGCCGCTGCGGCGATCCAGCCGTATTTCCGAGCCAGCCTGGACGTCGAGGACAAAGGCGGACGCCTGTACGACCCCGTGACCGTGGCCGACAAAGCGGCAGAAGACGCCATGCGTGCGTTGATCCAGGCGCGCTATCCCGAGCACGGCATTCTTGGCGAAGAGCAGGGCGTGGCAGTAGGCAGCAGCCCCTTGACCTGGGTCCTGGACCCGATCGACGGCACCCGCGCGTTCATTACCGGCCTGCCGCTGTGGGGCACGCTGATAGCCTTGAACGACGGTGAGCGCCCGCGCGTGGGGGTGATGAACCAGCCGTTTACCGGCGAGCGCTTCGTCGGTACCCCTGAAGGCGCTTGGCTGGGCAACGCTGCACTGAAGACCCGCGCCTGTAGCGACCTGGCCTCGGCGACCTTGATGTGCACCACGCCGGACATGTTTGATACCCCGGCGCGCAAGGCGGCCTTCGAAGCGGTGGCTGGCCAGGCGCGCTTGATGCGCTATGGCGGTGATTGCTACGCCTACTGCATGCTCGCCTCGGGTTTTGTCGATGTGATCGTCGAGGCCAGCCTGCAGCCGTATGACGTGCAGGCACTGATGCCGATCATCGAAGGGGCGGGTGGGGTGATTACCGCCTGGGACGGTAGCTCGGCGCAGAACGGCGGGTGTGTGGTGGCCTGTGGTGATCCGGTGTTGCATGCCCAGGTGCTGGAGATGTTGCGCCACGCGATGTGATGCGTGGCCTTCACTGCACTTTTTCAACTTTCCGCGCTCTATGTCTGGTCAGGCTGAGCCGATCCCCGGCCCCGTCGTTGATCTCAGACCCCGGTGCCAATGGTTGTCCCAGTCTCCCGACATTGCTCGCGCCTGCTGCTGGCAGGCGCCCTGATCGCCCTGTGCGCGTGCACCCAGCAACAGGGGCGCGACATCGTCAGCCAGTTCGGTGACGGCAAGCCCAGCGAGTTGTTCCAGACCAGCGTCGACCGCATGGCCACGCTGTCGATGCGCGACAATCTGCAGAGTTTGTACCTGCTGATGAACAAGCTCTACCTGCGCAATCCCAGCCAGTGGAAACAGTCCGGCTACCTCGATGCCGCTACCGCCGAGCGGCAGATTCGAGTGGCGATCGAGCAGCGCCAGCCCTTGGCGCAGTTGGGCGAACGGCGTGACCTGGCGGCCTTGAGCTATGCCTTGAGCCCCGAGTTCCGGGGCGATCGGGTGGGTGCCTTCATCTACGCCATTGGCAGCATGATCATCACTGCCCACGGCGGGCGCACCGAGTTCTACATGACCGATGCGATTGACCCGCTGTTCGTCAACAACGCCGCCCGCAACATCGAAAAAGCTACCTGGATGCTCAGCCAACGCCAGGATGCCAATGGCGTGTTGCTGCTGTTTTCCAATGAGATTTCCGAGGAGGGCAGTAACCTGAGTTTTGCCGTGGAGTTCGGCAAGATCGTCGCGCGCCTGGATCTGCTGGCACAGATGCTCGACGAGCGCTATCGGCGGATCGGCCTGAATTATGCGCAGAGCTTGTTGCTGATGAATTTCTTGCCGGTTCAGTGAGAGCTCAAAGGCCCTCGAATCGCTATCAAAGCAGTCCACGAATCGCCTGCTGATAGCGCTGCCCAGCCAAACGCATGCTGTTGTTATGGCTCGCCCCCGGCACCAGCAACAAGCTCTTGGGCTCCTGCGCCGCTTCATACAACTGCTCACTAAAGCGCGGCGGGACAAATCGGTCATCTTGCCCATGCACCAACAACACCGGCATGCCGACATCCTTGATCTTGTCGATCGAGTCGAACTTCTGCGACAGCAACCAACGCACCGGCAGCGCGGTGTCAGCCACTGCGGCGGCGACATCGCCCAGGGAGGTGAAGGTCGACTCCAGGATCAAACCACGAGCGGCAGCGGGGGCGCCGTCGCTCTGCGCCTGGCGCGCCAGTTCTGCGGCCAGCTCAACGGCCACCGCGCCGCCCAGCGAGTGGCCGAAGATCAGCCGCTTGTCGCGGTCTGGCTGCAGTTGCGCGAAGCGCTCCCAAGCGATGCGCGCATCCTCGTAGACGGTCGCCTCCGACGGCAGATCGCCCCGGCTCTGGCCGAAGCCGCGGTAATCCACGGCTAACACCGAATAGCCCATGGCATGCAGTTGTTCGATACGAAACAGCTGCCCGGTGAGGTTCCAGCGCACTCCGTGCAGGTAGAGGATGGCGGGGGCATCGGCGCGCCGCGCCGGCCACCACCAAGCGTGCAGGCTTTGATTGTCGGCAAAGCTGCGCGGGCGCAATTGGAGTTCCTGGACACCTGCCGGCAGGCCGTGGAACCAGCTAGCGTTACCGGGTTCGATGCGAAACACCAGTTCGCGCTCTTTGTGTTGCAGCACGGCGCAGCCGGTCGGTAGGCCGACCAACAGCAGGGCCACGCACAGCCAGCTGAGCCAGCGGCGTTTGAGATGATCGAGCAGGGGAGTTGGCATGAGGGGCGTTTTATCAGAAGCCGTAGTGGGTTTGTCGGGGAAATTGCCCAGTGGCGTATTCGGATGATTTCAGGTTGTGTCAGTCCGCGCCTCAGAGGCAACTAACCCGCTTGTTGCTCCCCAGGCTGCTGGTACTGCCCCAACAACCAATCGCGCAAGCGCCGGCAACTGGAGTCATGCTCCTTCTCTTCGTTGAACGCCAGGTAGTGGAAGGTATCCTTGAGCACCAGCTCATGCGGCACCGGCCGCACCAACAGGCCGCGCTCGACCAGGGTTGCAACCAGATGATGCCAGCCCAGCGCCACCCCTTGATGATTCTGCGCAAGCTGCACCAGCAGGTTGTAGTCGTTGGCGTTGAAGTAGTGCGGCGCCTGGCTGGCGCGGCGCTTGAGGTCGATATTGTGAAAGGCCAGCCAAACGTCCCAGTCGACATGCTCGGCCACTTGCGAGCGGCCGTAGGGGCTGAGGTTGAGCAGTGCGGCATCGCGGATGTTGTCCAGCGTGCACAGCTCAGGGTGTTGTTCCAGGTACTGCGGTGAGCAGATCGGGTAGACCACATCATGGTTGAGCGCCAGGCAGCGGTAGCCGTCGTGGATCTTGCCCAGCTTGGTGATGAAGATATCCGGACGCACCCCAGGCTCCATCGACAGGAAGTTCTGGGTGGTGATCAGGTTGATGTCGATGTCTGGATGTTGTTCGAAGAACAGTGGCAGGCGCGGTGCAAGCCAGAGGTTGGCGAACGCCGGCGAGCAGCACAGGGTCACCACGTGCTTGGTGGTGGTGTTGCTGCGAATGCGCTCGGCCGCCTGGGAAATATTGACGAACGATAACTGCACCGCATCGAAGAAGATCGAACCGGCCACGGTCAGCTCAACGGCGCGGCCTACCCGGTTGAACAGCTGCGCGCCAAGGTGCGCTTCCAGCTCGCGAATCTGCCGGCTCACGGCGGCCTGGGTCACGCACAACGCTTCGGCGGCACGAGTGAAGTTCTGATACTTGGCGGCCGCGACGAACACCTTCACGGCGCGTAGCGACGGCATCTTGATCAGGGTCTGATCGGGCTCGGTGTGTTTGACCATGAGGGCAGATCAGATCCTTGCTGTCAGCGGGGCGGGCTGACCACTGTAGCGATTAAGCAGTGAGGTGGTAAACCACGATCGCCACCCTGGCCATATTGATAACCCCAGGTAATGGTTTGCGCCCTACAAATGTCGTTGGACCCGCTATTCGCCGAGGCCTAACGTTAACTCAACGGCGCGGCATTGAAGCGATCGATGTCGATAATTTTACAGCAGGAATTTCTGCGTGCCGGGTTGACTCCACGTTCCGATTTGAACGACTGCCAAGCGTCCTCGTACTGACATTCAACGCCTGCACGGCGTGCCAGTGCGAAGTGTGAATTTGGTTATAAAGATAATAAAAGAGGGTCGTATGAAGCAGGCCGATGAAATTCTCTCGGTGAACAACATCTTCAAGGTGTTTGGTCCCAACCCGGACCTGGCCATGCAGATGTTGCGCAAAGGCGCCGACAAGCATGAGATCTTCAGCAAGACCGGCCATGTGGTCGGCGTGTTCGATGCAAGCTTTGCCGTCAAGCGTGGCGAGATCTTCGTCATCATGGGCCTCTCCGGCTCCGGTAAGTCGACCATGGTGCGGCTGTTCAACCGCCTGATCGAGCCTACCTCTGGCCGCATTCACCTCAACGGCCGGGAAATCACCGGGCTATCCGACAAGGAACTGCTCGATGTGCGCCGCAAGGAAATGGGCATGGTGTTCCAGTCCTTTGCCTTGATGCCCCACATGAGCGTGCTGCAAAACACCGCCTTTGGCCTGGAAATCGCCGGGGTCGCCGAGCAGGAGCGCACTCGCCGTGCTCGCGAAGCGCTCAGCCAGGTCGGCTTGGCCGGGCACGAGCACAGTTACCCGCACCAGCTGTCCGGCGGCATGCAGCAACGCGTTGGCCTGGCCCGGGCACTGGCCAACGATCCGACCATCTTGCTCATGGACGAGGCCTTCTCCGCCCTCGACCCGCTGATCCGCAGTGAAATGCAAGGCGAGCTGATCCGCCTGCAGGCCGAGCAACAACGCACCATCATCTTCATTTCCCACGACATCGAAGAAGCCATCCGCATCGGCCATCGCATCGCGATCATGGAAGGCGGCAAAGTCGTGCAGATCGGCACCCCGCAAGAGCTGATCAACCAGCCCGCCAACGACTACGTGCGCACCTTCTTCAAGGGCTTTGACAGCTCGCGCGTGCTCAAAGCCGGCGATGTCGCCGAGTTCGACCCAGAGCTGGTCTGCCGGGTCAACGGCAAGGCGCCACGCTTCAGGGCCGGGGTGCCGTTCGGCTACCTGGTAGACGAGTGCGGGCAACTGCTGGGTGTGGTCGATACCGCTGCCGACGGCGCCGCGGCCACGGATCGCTACAGCCTGCACGAACGGCAACCGGTATACACCGACACGCCGCTGCACGAGGTGCTGGATATCGCCGCCACGCTGCCGTACCCGGTGCCGGTCCTCGACCGCGAGGGAGCGCTCAAGGGCACCTTGTCGAAGAACCAGCTGCTGCAGACCCTGAGCCGCCACTAAGCGTCAGCGACCCTTGCCGAGGTAAGCCCTAATGTCCGAATTCAGTCTGCTCGACCCGTTCCAGTCGGCCACCATACCGCTGGGTGACTGGGTGCAAGCCACCCTTAACTTCCTGGTGCACAACTTTCGCGATGTGTTCCGCGCCATTCGCTGGCCGATCGACCAAGTGCTCAATGGCATCGAGATGATCTTGCAGAGCATCCCGCCGAGCATCGGCATCCTGCTTTCGTCCCTGCTGGGTTGGCAGCTGGCGGGCAAGCGCATGGCCCTGTTGTGTTTTGTGACCTTGACCCTGCTTGGCCTGATCGGCGTGTGGTCGGCGTCGATGACCACCCTGGCGCTGGTGTTGACCTCGGTGTTCTTCTGCGCCGTGATCGGCATTCCGCTGGGCATCTTCTGTGCGCGCAGCAATCGCCTGGAGCAGGTGGTGCGGCCGGTGCTCGATGCGATGCAGACGCTGCCGGCGTTCGTCTACCTGGTGCCGGTGGTGATGCTGTTTGGCATCGGCAACGTGCCTGGGGTGTTGGTCACCATCGTATTTGCCTTGCCGCCCTTGGTACGCCTGACCAACCTGGGGATTCGCCAGGTGCCGGAAGACAAGATCGAAGCCGCCCGTGCCTTTGGCTGCACGCCCCGGCAGATGCTGACCCGGGTACAACTGCCGCTGGCCACCTCGACCATCATGGCCGGCCTCAACCAGACCCTGATGCTGTCGCTGTCGATGGTGGTGATCGCCTCGATGATTTCGGTCGGCGGTTTGGGGCAGATGGTCCTGCGCGGCATTGGCCGGCTGGACATGGGCCTGGCCACGGTCGGAGGCATGGGCCTGGTGTTGCTGGCGATCTTCCTCGACCGCCTGACCCAGGCCATGGGCGCCCGCAGCAGTGCCGACCCGAGCCTGCGCTGGTACCACACAGGGCCAGTGGGCCTGGTCCTGCGCCTGTTTGGTGCAGGACACGCAGAGCGGCGCAAGACCGCCTGAGACAAACACATTCGAACTGCCGCACGTGAACATAACAAGCAGAAAAAGGTACGCGACGATGTACGAATCGAAGTTCTCCCGCAGCATCCTGCAATGCGCCTGCGCGCTGTCTCTGGTCGCCACCGCCCTGTGCGCCAATGCCTCGGCCGAGCGGCCGGGCGAGGGGGTCAAGGTGACGCCGATCTTCCCCTCGATCGCCGAAGAGCGCTTCCGTGGCGAAGTCGCCATGCAAGGCCTGCGCGAGCTGGGCTACAAGGTCCAGGAGCCGAAAGAAACCGAGTACGGGGTGATGATGGTCGCCCTGGCCAACGGCGATGCCGATTTCACCGTGCACCTGTGGGACAAGCTGCACGACAAGTTCTACCAGCAGGCCGGTGGCGATCAGGTGATGGTCAAGGCCGGCGACATCATGCCCGGCGTGCTCCAGGGTTACCTGATCGACAAGAAAACCGCCCAAGCGCACAACATCAAGTACATCACCGACCTGAACAAGCCCGAAATCGCCAAGCTGTTCGACACTGACGGCGACGGCAAGGCCAACCTGACTGGCTGCAACCCAGGCTGGGGCTGCGAGCTGGTGATCTCCCACCACATCAAAGCCTATGACCTGGACAAAACCGTACATGTCGACCAGGGCTCCTACTTCGCCCTGATGGCCGACACCATCACCCGCTACAAGGAAGGCAAACCGATCCTCTATTTCACCTGGGTGCCGCAGTGGATCTCCACGGTGTTGGTGGAAGACAAGGACGTGGTCTGGCTGGAAGTCCCGAAAACCGATCTGCCCGATGGCAACAACGCGGTCGACACCATGTACCAAGGCAAGAACCTCGGTTTTGCCGTGGACAAGGTTGAAGCGGTGCTCAACAAAGACTTCGCCGAGGAAAATCCGGCGGCTGCCAAGTTCCTCTCGCAGATGCAGCTCACTACCGCTGACGAGAGTGCGCAGAACTTGAAGATGCAGCAGGGCGAGAAGAAACCCGCCGACATCGAGCGTCACGCCAAGGAGTGGGTCGCAGCCCATCGCCAGCAGTTCGACCAATGGCTGTCGGCCGCCCGCGGCGCCGCCAGCCAGGCGAGCAAGTAACGGTCGTTTCCATCCGCCCCGGTAATGCCGGGGCACAGGCTGGCGGTGGAGTTGAGCCATGAGTCATTTCGAAAGCGTATTGAAGAACAGCAACCTGGCCCACCTCGATCCGGCTGGCCGCACGGCCTTGGCCCTGCCATGTCGGCGGGTGGCGTTTGTCTTGCGTAAGCACTTTTCCATGATGGCCTTCACAGCGGCCATGGACACCTTGGTCACCGCCAACCTGATGAGCTCCACGCCGCTGTTCCAGATCCTGGTGGTGGGCGAGGGCGCCCAGGTCATGAGCGACCTGGGAATTGCCCTGCCAGTCAATACTGCCCTGGCCGATCTCGAAGGGCAGGGTCTGGATGTACTGCTGGTGTGTGGTGGTTTTCGGGTTCGCTTGGAAAGCAGCTCCCTGCTGCGCGGCAAACTGCGCCAGGCCGATCTGCATGGGGCGCTGTTGGGCGGTTTGTGGAACGGGGCGTACTTTCTGGCCGAGGCTGGCCTGCTCAACGACCACGACTGCGCGTTTCACCCCGATGGTCGGGCGATGCTCAACGAGCTGTTCCCGCAGGTGCGGGTCAGCCGCCAGGCGCATGTGCTGGATCGGCGGCGCATGAGCTGCGCGGGGGCCAGCAGTGCGCTGGACATGATGCTTGGCTTGCTCGAACACAGTGGCGGTGAAGGCTTGCGCCGGGCGGTGGAGCAAATGCTGGCTTGCGACCGTTCGCGGGTGTTGAGTGATATGCCGGCTGCTGCGCCGGATATCGACCCAACGCTTCCGCGTGGCGTGCGATTGGCGCTGGAGTTGATGCATGCCAACATCGAAGACCCTATCGGCATCGATGAGATTGCGCAGCATGCAGGGCTGTCACGGCGCCACCTGGAGCGGTTGTTCCGCCGCCATGTGCAGGCAACGCCGCCCCGGTATTATCTGGAGCTGCGCCTGACCCATGCGCGGCAGCTGTTGCAGCATACGAGCAAGTCGCTGACTGAAGTGGCGGTGGCCAGCGGCTTTGTCAGTTTTCCGCATTTTTACCGGCGCTTCCGTGAGTTGTTCGCCATTGCGCCGAGGCAGTTTCGCGCCCGCAGCCAGGGCTGGGCGGGTCGGCCAGAGGGCGCTGTGCACTGATAGATGGGTATGCTCGGCTGGCCTCTTCGCGGGCAAGCCCGCTCCCACAGGGATCCATGTTGCAGTGGGTTTTTTGCTGTGCCAGCACAGCCCCTTGGGGCTGCGGGCCGCGAAGAGGCCAGGACACCCCGCAAAGTCAGATATGCACACAGCGACATCTATCTACAGGCCCGCACTCGTGGGAGCGGGCTTGCCCCGCGAAAAGGCCGGTACTGCTGCAGCGCAATAGCGTTCGATAATCGGACAGTCACATGCCCTATGCTGTCCGCTATCCGCCCGCCCTTCGCCTAGGTCGCATTGCCTAACCCCCGCCATATTGCTTAGTGTGTGAGCAAGCCACCGGTTGTCACTTGCCCGCTGTCACCTGCAACCGGCCCTATAGAATGACCGTGAACGACCGCGACCACGGGCCATGTGCCTGTAGGAAGCGGCGACCAGAACAATAACGAGCCGAGTGCCTTGCCTATGGAAAGCCGCCTGTTGAGCGAGCGCAGCAGCGTGTTCCATCATGCTGATCCTTATGCTGTATCCGATTATGTCAATCGACATGTCGGCCAGCACTGCATCGGCCTGTCGCGCTCCACCCATCCCCAGGCCAGTCTGAGCCATCGCAAATTCGCCGAGCTGGACCTGTGCCGGATCAGCTATGGCGGCAGTGTGCGGGTTACCTCACCGGCGCTGGAAACCATCTACCACCTGCAGGTGCTGCTCAACGGCAACTGCCTGTGGCGCGGGCCGCAGCGCGAGCATCACCTGGTGCCGGGCGAGCTGCTGCTGATCAACCCGGATGATCCCGTTGACCTGACGTACTCGCAAGACTGTGAGAAATTCATTCTCAAGGTGCCGACGCGGTTGCTCGATTCGATTTGCGATGAGCAGCGTTGGTATCGGCCCAGTGGTGGGGTACGGTTCTTGCGCAACCATTATCGGTTGGAAGAGCTCGATGGCTTCGTCAATTTGCTGGCGATGGTGTGTCATGAGGCTGAGGTCAGTGACTCGTTACCGCGGGTGCAGGGGCACTACAGCCAGATCGTGGCGAGCAAATTATTGACTTTGATGAGTACCAACATCCGCCGTGAGAGCCTTGGGGCGCCGGGGGCTAGCCTGGAGCGGATCTTGGATTACATCGAGCGTAACCTGAAGCTTGAGTTGCCGGCTGAGGCGTTGGCGGAGCAGGCTTGCATGAGTTTGCGGTCGTTCTATGTGTTGTTTGATCGGCATTTGGGGACTACCCCTAAGCAGTATGTGCGCCAGCGTAAGTTGGAGCGGGTGCATGAGTGTTTGAGTGATTCGAGTTGCTCGGTGCGCAGTGTGACTGAGTTGGCGATGGATTATGGGTTTATGCATTTGGGGCGGTTTTCGGAGAGTTATCGGCAGCGGTTTGGGGAGTTGCCGTCTGAGACGTTGCGGCGGCGGTAGTTTTGGTTTTTGGTTTTTGGTTTTTGGTTTTTGAGCATATCCATTTTTGTTGTCGACGCTGATTCACCTTTCCGCCCTTACGGCGGCTTACTTTTCTCTTGGGAAAAGTAAGCAAAACCGCTCGCTCCTACATACGGCCCTGCGCTGCGCTTCGGGTCCCTTCGCGCCGGCGCCTTCCGGACCCGCGCGGCCTACGATTTGCTGCGCAAATCTACATCTCGCGCCTTCGGCTGCGCCGAAGGGTGCTGGCGCACCTGGCCCTCCAGGCACCTCTGCTCAGCCTCCTGAAGTCGCGAATCTGCGGCGCCTGAACTTGCGCGTACGAAGATCAAGAGCAGTGAATCGCTACGCTCTCGCCAAAGCCAAAGCCAAAGCCAAAGCCAAAGCCAAGGTCTGAATTTTTCTTTTGTGTTGTTTGTTCCGGCCTCTTCGCGGCGGTTCGGCGCCCCGACAAGCCCGCGAAGAGGCCGGAATATCCACCAAACCTGCCACAGATACCGCTCCGCACTTACGGCTGGCGGTACCCGTGGGAGCGGGCTTGCCCCGCGATGACGTCCGACAATCCACCCCATTTGTCACTATCGCCAGATAACGCCAGCCCAGGCGCCGCCACTAACTTCGCGCCTTCAGGAACCCGAAGCGCAGCGTAGGGCCGGATGGTGGAGCGCAGAATTTTTTGGTTACTTTTTTTTCGCCTGAAACAAAGTAACCCGCCGTAAGGGCGGAAGGTGCCAGTGGCATCGCCACATCCAATGGATAAGCTCGCAGCCCAAGAGTCCAAGAGCGTGCAAGACCATTACCCCAAACGTCTAACTAAAGACGATGCTTTTAAATATCTACTGCGAAAGTGAGAATTATTCCGCCACCTACTTTGGTCGTATTGAGTTGCACGCTTAGTTACAGGGTTGAGCGATTTCTTGATCCAGATCATTACAGTCAGCAATTATTTTAGCTAATCAGCCCGTTGATCGATAAAACTTATCAAATGATCGAACGGGTCAATTGGCTCACTTGTTGTAGGGTCATTACAATGGCGGGCGCGTGCTGATTTGACGCATGGGGCGGGTAGAAAATTAGCCGGCCTCTTCGCGGAAAAGCCCGGCCTACTGGGGTTTTAGCGTCAATGAACGCTACGCGACCTTTGTGGGAGCAAGCCGGCCCGCGAAAAGTAAACCGCCGATTTCGACAACTAACGCCGCGTCGGCCTAACACTCCGTCCACGGACTTTTTCACACTTCATAACAGAGTGGCCCACGCCACCGCGCCTACTTGCCTGTGATTAACCCGGGCCTGCATGAGGAGAAATTCATGGCACTTGGCAGACGACAGTTCTTCAAACTTTGTACCGCCGGTGCGGCGGCAGCCACCACTGTTTCGCTCGGCTTCGGCCCGGCAGTGGCCAATGCCAGCCAATCTCGCCAGTACAAACTGCTGCGCGCCAAGGAAACCCGCAACAACTGCACCTATTGCTCGGTCGGTTGCGGCATCCTGATGTACAGCCTGGGCGATGGCGCGAAAAACGCCAAGGCGCGGATCTTCCACATCGAAGGCGACCCCGATCATCCCGTAAGCCGCGGCTCGCTATGCCCAAAAGGCGCTGGCCTGGTCGACTACATCCATAGCGAGCAACGCCTGCTGTACCCCGAGTACCGCGCCCCAGGCTCGGACAAATGGCAGCGGATCAGCTGGGACTATGCCATCGACCGCATCGCCCGGCTGATGAAGGATGACCGCGACGCCAACTTCATCGAGAAGAACGCCAAGGGCGTCACGGTCAACCGTTGGCTGTCGACCGGCATGCTCTGCTCTTCGGCAGCCAGCAGCGAAACCGGCTCGCTCGACCAGCGCTTCACCCGTGCCCTGGGCATCCTCGGCACCGATAGCCAGGCGCGGGTGTGTCACGCGCCGACCGTTTCCGCCCTGGCGCCGACCTTCGGCCGTGGCGCGATGACCAACAACTGGGTCGACATCAAGAACGCCAACGTGGTGCTGATCATGGGTGGCAATCCGGCCGAGGCGCACCCGGTGGGCTTCAAGTGGGTGATCGAGGCGAAGATTCGCAACGGCGCCAAGGTCATCGTCGTCGACCCACGGTTCAACCGCAGCGCCTCGGTGGCGGACATCTACTCGCCCGTACGCGCCGGCTCCGACATCACCTTCCTGATGGGCATGGTCAACTACCTGCTGACCCACGACCGCATCCAGCACGAATACGTGCGCGCCTACACCAACGCCTCGTTGATCGTGCGCAGCGACTACAGCTTCGATGATGGCCTGTTCAGCGGCTACGACGCCAAGAGCAAACGCTACGACCGCAGCTCCTGGGCCTATGAATTGGACGAGCACGGCCACGCCCGCCGCGACCTGAGCCTGAGCCACCCGCGCTGCGTGTTCAACCTGCTCAAGCAACACGTCAGCCGCTACACCCCAGAAGTGGTCAGCCAGATCTGCGGCACGCCCATGGACGACTTCCTGGAAATCTGCGAGATCATGGCCAGCACCAGCGCGCCGGACAAGACCGCGACCTTCCTCTATGCCCTGGGCTGGACCCACCACACCACCGGCGCACAGATGATCCGCGGTTCGGGGATGATCCAGTTGCTGCTGGGCAACATCGGCATGGCCGGCGGCGGCGTCAACGCCCTGCGCGGGCACTCCAACATCCAGGGCTACACCGACCTGGGCCTGCTCTCGCAGCGCCTGCCGGGCTACATGAACCTGCCGTCCGATGAGCAGACCACGCTTGCCACCTACCTCAAGCAGACCACGCCCAGTGCCCAGCTGCCCGACCAGGTCAACTACTACCAGCACACGCCCAAGTTCTTCATCAGCCTGATGAAGAGCCTGTACGGCGACAAAGCTACCCGCGACAACGACTGGGGCTTTGACTGGCTGCCCAAGTGGGACGACAGCTATGACGTGCTGAACTTCTCCAACCGCATGTACGAGGGCAAGGTCAACGGCTACATTGCCCAAGGCTTCAACCCGATTGCCGCTTTCCCGGACAAGAACAAGGCTGCCCAGGCGCTGGCCAAGCTCAAGTTCCTGGTGATCATCGATCCGCTGGCCACCGAGACTTCGAGCTTCTGGCAGAACCACGGCGAGTCCAACGATGTCGATCCTGGGCAGATCCAGACCGAAGTGTTCCGCCTGCCATCGAGTTGCTTTGCCGAGGAGAATGGCTCGATCGTCAACTCCGGGCGCTGGCTGCAATGGCACTGGGCAGGCGCCGCGCCACCCGGCGAGGCCTGGCATGATGGCAAGATCCTCGGCCACCTGTTCATGAAGCTGCGCGAGCTGTACCGCACTGAAGGCGGCGCGTGCCCCGAGCAGGTGCTGAACATGGCCTGGGACTACAAGAATCCCTACGACCCTGACCCGGAAGAAGTGGCCAAGGAGTCCAATGGCTACGCCCTGGCCGACCTGCGCGACGACAAGGGCAACCTGATCTTGCGCAAGGGCCAGTTACTGGACAACTTCGGCCAGCTGCGCGACGACGGCAGCACCATGTGCTTCAACTGGGTCTTTGCCGGCTCCTGGACCGAGGCTGGCAACCAGATGGCCCGGCGCGACAATGCCGACAGCGGTTTGGGCTGCACCCCGGGCTGGGCGTGGGCCTGGCCGCAGAACCGGCGGATTCTCTACAACCGTGCCTCGGCCGACCCGCAGGGCAAGCCGTGGGATGCCAAGCGCAAGGTCATCGGTTGGGACGGCAGTCGCTGGAGCGGCATCGACGTGCCCGACTTCCCGGTCAACATCGCCCCGGGCACCCAGACCAACCCGTTCATCATGCTCCCCGAGGGCGTGGGCCGGCTGTTCTCGGTCGGCGCCATGAACGATGGGCCGTTCCCGGAACACTACGAGCCGACCGAAAGCCCGCTGGCGCAAAACCCGCTGCACCCCAATGTCAGCAAGAGCCCCACGGCGCGGCTGTACGACAGTGACCGGGCGCGCATGGGCGACCGTAAAGAATTCCCTTACGTGGCGACCACCTACTCGATCACCGAGCTGTTCCGTCACTGGACCAAGCACTCCAAGCTCAACGCGATCATCCAGCCCGAGCAGTTCATCGAGATCGGTGAACTGCTGGCCAAGGAAAAGGGCATCGTCCAAGGCGACCTGGTGCGGGTCACTACCAAGCGGGGCTATATCAAGGCCAAGGCGGTAGTGACCAAGCGGATCCGCCGCCTGCAAATCGACGGGCAGCCGGTCGACACCATCGGCATCCCGTGCCACTGGGGCTATGAAGGCGCGACCCGCAAGGGCTTCCTGGCCAATACCCTGACCCCTGGCATCGGTGATTCCAACACCAACACCCCGGAATACAAGGCGTTCCTGGTGAACGTGGAAAAGGCCTGACGGAGCGACTGACATGCCCCTGCAATCCCAAGACATCATCCGCCGTTCGGCGACCCACGCGTTCACCCCGGCGCCGCGCGCGCGCGATCACCAGGCCGAAGTGGCCAAGCTGATCGATGTGAGCATCTGCATCGGCTGCAAGGCCTGCCAGGTCGCGTGCAATGAATGGAACGACCTGCGCGATGAAGTCGGCCATAACGTCGGTGTCTACGACAACCCGGCCGACCTCACCGCCGATACCTGGACCTTGATGCGCTTTGATGAGCACGAGAACGAGGCGGGCAAACTCGAGTGGCTGATCCGCAAGGATGGCTGCATGCACTGCGCCGACCCTGGCTGCCTGAAAGCCTGCCCACAACCGGGCGCGATCATCCAGTACGCCAATGGCATCGTCGATTTCCAGTCCGAGCACTGTATTGGCTGCGGTTACTGCGTGGCCGGTTGCCCGTTCGATGTGCCGCGCATCAGCAAGAAGGACAACAAGGCCTACAAATGCACGCTGTGCGTCGACCGGGTGACGGTCGGCCAGGAGCCCGCCTGCGTCAAGACCTGCCCGACCGGTGCGATCAACTTCGGCAGCAAGGCCGACATGCTGGTGCAGGCCGAGGAGCGCGTTACCGAGCTGCACGGCCGCGGCTTTGCCGGCGCGGGTATCTATGACCCGCAAGCGGTGGGCGGCACCCATGTGTTCTATGTGTTGCAACACGCCGACAAGCCGCAGCTGTACCACAAACTCAACCCAGATCCGCGCATCAGCGGCGCCATCGAAGGCTGGAAGGGCTGGCTCAAACCAGTGGCTGCGGCAGCGTTCTTCGCCACCCTCGCCGGTACGGTGTTCCACTACATCGGCGTTGGCCCTAACGAAGTCGAAGAAGATGAGAAGGAGAGCGCATGATGAACAAGGACAAACTGATCCTGCGGACCCGCTTCATCGACCGCGCCAGCCACTGGTTCATGGTCATCTGCTTCTTCATGGTGGCGCTGTCGGGGCTGTCGTGGTTCTTCCCGTCGCTGAACTGGCTCAACGGCGTGTTCGGCACGCCACAGCTGGCGCGCATCCTCCACCCGTTCCTGGGGGTGGTAGTGTTCGTGGTGTTGATGTTCCTGTTCGTGCGCTTTGTGAAGTACAACCTGCCCGAGCGCCAGGACGCGATCTGGTTTCGTAACGTCAAGACGGTGCTGGCGGGCGATCACGGCAAGCCCTTGCAGATCGGTAAATACAACGCCGGGCAGAAGATCCTGTTCTGGGGAATCATGGGCCTGATCAGCCTGTTGATGCTCAGTGGCGTGGTGATCTGGCGGCCGTGGTTCGCCGACTATTTCAGCATCCCGTTGATTCGCATCGCGCTGTTCACCCATGCCGTGGCCGGGATCTCGCTGATCTTGCTGATTATTGGCCACGCCTACCTGGCGTTCTGGGTCAAGGGTTCGATCCGCGGCATGGTTACCGGTTACGTGTCGCGTAGCTGGGCCAAATCGCACCACGACCGCTGGTACCAGCAGATTTCCAAGAGTGACAAGAAATGAGCAGCATCAAGTTAACCCCCGTGGAGCAGGCCAGCGGCGGCGTGGGCGAGATCAGCGCCTTGTTGCTGCCGCAGCTGCGCAACCACTACGGCCAGCGTGCGGCGCGTTTGCGCCAGTTGGCCGAGGGCCATGACCAGGCTGCGTACCTGGCATTCGCCGCGCGCATTGCCCAGGCCCAGCAAGCGCTGTTGGACAGCCTGCCAGTGCCCGACGAAGAGCTGCAGACCCTGGCAGGGCGGGTAGGCGAGGGCGCGCCACTGGATGTGCGTAGCCTGCCGCGTTCGGCCTATTGGCAGGCGCTGCTCAAGCAGTTGCTGGAGCACCTCACGGCCGATGCCAGCGCGCCCGTGGCTGCCGCATTGCGGAGCATTGCCAGCATGACTGCCGAGCAGCGTGAAACCTGCGCAGAGCATTTGCTGCACGGTCGCTACGACCAGGTTGGCAGTGGCCAGGCGGTGTTCTTCTGGGCGGCGCTGATGCTCTACTTCAGCCAGCTTGCTGCGGCCTTGCCGGCCAGCGCCCAGGCGGCTGTCGGCGAGCAGCGCCAGTATTGCCCGGTGTGCAGCAGTGCGCCGCTGGCCAGCGTGATCCTCACCGGCAAGCGGGCCGGCCTGCGTTACCTGCAGTGTGGATTGTGCGAAAGCCGCTGGCATATGGTGCGGGCCAAGTGCAGCAACTGTGAAAGTACGGGCAAGCTCGACTACTGGTCGCTGGATCGCCAGGACAGCGCGGTGAAGGCCGAGAGCTGTGGCGACTGCGAAAGTTACCTGAAGGTGTTTTATTACGAGCATGATCAGGGGCTGGAGCCGGTCGCCGATGACCTTGCATCCTTGCTCCTGGATGCTGAGCTTGAGCGCGAAGGGTATGCCCGCAGCAGTATCAATCCGTTTTTGTTCCCGGGTTGAAGGGTTGACCGATTCATCGCTATCGCGGGCAAGCCCCTACAGGGTTTGAGGTATTCGGGTAGAGGCGGGCTTGCGCCGCGGTGGCGAGGGTGCGGCATAATGCTGACTTTTCGGCCGATCAGTCTGATCGCCACGGAGGGCATGCTGCATGCTGGCTTCGCTGTTCGCTGTTCTGGCTCCGGTGTTCATCGTCGCAGGCATCGGCTATGCCTGGGCCCGCAGCGGTATCGACTACCCGACCGAATTCATCGCCCGCATCGTCATGACCGTCGGTACCCCAGCCTTGGTATTGTCGACCCTCAGCCGGACCAAACTGGACCAGAGCGCCTTCACCAGCATGGCCCTGGCCTGTGTGCTGTGCATGGCAGGCATGGCCCTGGCGGGCGTCATTGTCAGCCGTCTGTGCGGGCGGGACTGGCGGGTGCTGCTACCGGCGTTCATGTATCCCAACACCGGCAACATGGGCTTGCCGGTCAGCTTGTATGCGTTTGGCGAGCACGGCCTGGCGCTGGCGGTGGCGTTCTTCCTGACCTTGTCGATCTTCCAGTTCACCCTGGGTATTGTGCTTTCCGGCAACGCCAGCTCGGTCAAGGCGATGCTGCGCAACCCGATCGTGATCAGCCTGGCCGGGGCGATGCCGATCATCTTCTTCAACCTGGAGCTGCCGCGCTGGCTGGCCAATACCGCAGATCTGCTGGGGGGCATGACCATCCCGCTGATGCTGCTGACCTTGGGGGTGTCGCTGGCCAGCATTCGCCTGCATCACGTCGGCAGCGGCATGCTGCTCGGCGGCCTGCGCATCGTGCTGGGTGGGGCAGTGGGCTGGGGCGTGGGCGCGCTGCTGGGGCTTGAGCACATGGAAAAGGCGGTGCTGATGGTGCAGTCCTCGATGCCGGTGGCGGTATTCAACTACCTGCTGGCGGTGCGCGCCAACCGCTCGCCGGAGCAGGTGGCGAACCTGGTGATGTGTTCGACGGTGTTGTCGTTTGTCTGGTTGCCGGTGGTGCTGGCCTGGTGGCTCTGAGGGAGGGCGTTGCCCTGTGCTCAAAAAACTCTTCGCTCCACCATCAGTCCCGCCGTGGCGGGATCCCCTCGCGCCGGCGCGAAGGGACCCGTAGCGCAGCGCAGGGCCGTATGTAGGAGCGAGCGGTTTTGCTTACTTTTCCCAAGAGAAAAGTAAGCCGCCGTAAAGGCGGAAGGGGCCAGTAGCGCCGCCACCTCAAACGGATAAGTTCGCAAGCGGCCCTGGGCATCACTTGGCAATCAATCGCTCATGCACCCAGCCGTTGTTGGTCAGCACCATCGCGCGGGTTTCCTTCAAGGGTGCCTGGGCACTGGCAACCACTTTGTCCAACCCAGAGAGGTTGGCCTTGACGCCATCATTGGCCGTCCACGGCGGCAGGTCGGTGATCGTGTAGGCGTAGGTCACTCGCGAGATTTTCTGCCCCATCATCTCGCCCGGTTCAGTGTACTGATCGATCCCGGTCACTTGCGCCTTGCCAAAACACAGCCCCCCGACGGTCTTGCCATTCATCAGCTTCTGGCCATCGGCCTTGTAGTACTTGCGACCTTCGTCAGTCAGGTCATAGGCGTAGTAGATGTCGGTACGCGCTGGCTGCCAGAGGCGCTCGGGGACTTCAGTGCGAGAGATCTCTTTCTCGCTGACCACACCCACCTGGGCCAGGGCATGCAGGGCCTTGTTGGTGCCGTTGACGTCGAAGTCCTTGGTTTTGGTCGGGAACGAGCTGACCACGAAACAATGCGGGTACTGGGTGTCGAGGTAGGCTTGGGCGGCTTGCCGGAAGTTGGCTTCGGTGGCGTCCTTGGTGTCCGAGCAACCGGCCAGGGTGGCCAATAGCGCCAGCGGTACGAGCGTCCTGTACATGGTCGTGCGTCCTTGAATAGCGGAGTGCGAAAAGATGCCGGAATGACCGGTGGGTCGGGATTAAAACCCACGCGCTAGAGGGGCGCAATCGTGGCAAGACGGCATCGGGACGCATTTGGCAAAGCGTTGCTGCGCGCAGTGCAGGGTAGTTTTGTGGCTAACCCTAGCCTCATTCATACCCACACCCGCAGTTCACTCGGCACCCGTGCGCTGCAGCGCTTGAATCAGCGCCCCAAGGCACTGCTCAGGATCAGGCTCAGGACGCCCGCCAGCTCAGGGCGAACAAGGTCTGGGCAGGGACTTGGAAGTGAATCTGTCCGCCTGTGCAATCGACCGCTGCCGGGCGGCTACGGCTGTCGGGGCCGAACAGACTCAGTGAAGGACAGGCGCGACCGGCACCTTGCAGGGTCACGTGTTGCTGACGCTCAGCCTTGTTCACGCCGAGCACGCTGCGCTGGCGGTCGCGGGCCATGGCCAGGGCATCCACCTCGAAGGCGCTGTTGTCCATCCGTTGCACCTGATCGAGCCAGTGCGCCTGGATGAACTGCTGGGCAAGGCCGACGGGTTTCAATTCGAAGCGGTCTGGGCCGGGCAGGCGAATCATGCCCTTCATGTGGTCGGGATCATCTGCCGCCTGGAACCAGTTGAGCATGTCGAGCAGGCCATCCTGAGCCGAATTGATCGCCACCGAGGCCCACCATAACGAAGCGAAGTGGGTTTCCTGTTCGTAGGGGCTGACACTGGGGCCTGGGGAAATGTTGGTCTGGTCGAGCAGCAGTGCCTTGCGTGGCCGGCCCTGGGCGTTGATACCGACCACTTCAGCGGCGCGCCGCACGCTGTCGCGGTAGACGCGGGTGGCCAGCAGGTCGCGCACCATCCATTCGTGCCAGGCCAGGGCGTCGATCTGCGGCTCGGACTCCTTGAGCATGCGCCGCGCCCAGTCGATCCCACGGTGCTGCTCACCGCGTGCGGTGAACGGGCCGTTGACGAAGCGCGAGCTGGCTGGCATGGCGATCCGCACCCCGGCCTCGCGCGCACCCGGGTAGGCGCGCACGTGTCGGTCCATGGCGTCGAAGTAGCGCTTGTAGGTGGCGTAGTCGGGGTAGTTGTAGTTGGGCTCGTCGGCAAACGACAGGTAGTGGGTGCCCTTGCCGCCCAAGGCTACGGTGGCCGCCAGCCAAGCGTCCAGGCCGGCCAGGCTCTGGCTGTTGGCTTGCAGGTCGTTACGGCGCTGGCTGGCGACCATCAGGGTGATGTTCAGGTTGATGCCGGCTTGCTCCAGGTAGAAGCGTCTGAAGGCATCTTCGTAGTGCGGGCGGTTGGCGAGGATGTCGACTGCGGTATAGAAACCGCCAGCGCGTGGCTTGAGCGTCTCCAGGGCGCCCCGGCTGGCCGGCGGTGGTAACAGGTAGGGCAGGGCCAGGCCCAGGCGCGGGGTGGGGCCGAGCATGTCCTTGTGCAGCTGCAGTTCGGCACGCCCTGGATCCTGGCGCAGTGGCTGCAAATGTTGCGCACGTTGGGCGAACAGGTTGGCCGTGCCGTCCAGCCAGAACGCTGCCTTGCCGCTGCCGTGAAGGCGCAAGCGCCAGACCTGTTCGGTGGCGCTGACTGGCAAGGCGGTCTGGTCGTAGCGTGGATAGTCCTTGTAGGGCTTGAGCTTGAGGGTGACCTGGGTGCGGTCGCCCAGGCGCTCGGCCTGCAGGCTGTTGACCCCGCCGAAGTACTTGCCTGCCAGCACCGCCCGCTCACCGGCAGCGACTTTGAAGTACAGCTCGACGCCATTGGGCGTTTCGGCGCTGAAGTGCACCTTGGTCGGGGAGAACAGCGCTACGGTGTTGTCATCGTGCTCGATGCGATAGCTGCGAAAACTGTAGCCAGGTACCTCCAGGCGGTAGGCGGCGGCGCTGGCCGGCAACGCCCAGACCTGCTGGCCACGGCCTTCGCTAGCGGCAATGAAGCGTTCGCCACGCAAGCGCCCCTGGCCATCGAGCAGGTACAGCCGCTCTTCGTTGGCGTTGGTCTGCCAGGCCGGCACCCAGCTGACCCGCACGCTATCGTCGCGTGCCGGCTGCAGGTACAGGCTGCCATCGCGAATATCGCCCCAACGCATGGGGGCCGCCTGGGCCAGGGTGCTGAATGCGCAGATCAAAACCGCCAGCCTTCGTTTCATACGAGCCCTTGCCTGGATGGGTTACCCATTAGTGAAATGGCCTTGGGCCATTATCTGCTGCACAACAATAGCCGGGTTAACCTTCAATGGTGTAACGCCGGTGTTGCATGCGATAAACGGTAGGCGCTTTACGCCAGCGCTGAAGGGCTGCTTTTATATTTAATTGTTGGATTTGATTTCAGTTTTTTACGCCGCGTTTTTTTGACGCGTTAAAGCGTCAAATTAACTTGGCATGAGCGGTCCTTGCTCTTTATTAGCGTGATGCTAACGTGACATCGTCTAACGAAATTTACGTGATCAACCGCGATGCCAAAAGCCTGGCGCCGGTTTTTTTCAAGGCTTCGTTAGACCTGATCCAGAAGGGGTAATCAAGGAAAGGGCTTGGCTATGAGCGCGCAAGGGCGTTTCCATTCGCTGGACAGCTTCCGCGGCCTGTTTGCCCTGTCGGTGGTCGGCTATCACCTGCGGGTCAGTGGCAGTTTTACCGAGCTGGCGTTCTTTCGCCATGCCGAAGTGTTCGTGGCATTCTTCTTTGTGCTGAGTGGATTTGTCCTGGCGCACGCTTACGGCAATAGCGCGCAGTTCAACTTTCGCCGGTTCTTTATTTCGCGCACCTTCCGCTTGTTGCCCCTGCACCTGTTCATGCTGGCGGTATTCATTGTTTTGGAAGGCGGTCGTTATATTGCTTTTCAACAGGGCATGGAGTTCAACAATGCGCCGTTTACCGAGCGCTATGCGCCTGCTGAAATTCTGCCCAATGCACTGTTGCTGCAGTCCTGGACCCATTGGACCAACCCCTTGTCGTTCAACTACCCGTCCTGGAGCATCAGCATCGAGTACTACACCTACATGATCTTCGCCTTGCTCTTGAGCATTGCCGCTGGCCTGCGCCAATGGGTGTGGGCGGCATTGGTGGTGGCAGCACTGGGGCTGATGCATGTGGGTAATGGCTTGTTCACTATCGAGGCATTGCGCGGCTTGGCTTACTTTTTCACCGGCTGCCTGATCTACACCCTGTACCTCAAGCTTGCCCACTTCGAACGCCCCGGCTTCTGGCTGATGTCGCTGCTGGAGGTGATTGCCGTGGCGGCCGCCTTGCTGTTCGTGGTCAGCGACTTTGAAGCCAAGGCCTTGGTCGCCAGCCCGCTGTTCGGCAGCATCATCCTGATCTACGCCTTTGACGGTGGCGCAGTATCACGCGTGTTGACCGGGCGCTGGTTTGCCTTGTTCGGCAAGTTGTCCTACTCCATTTACCTCACCCACGCGGCGATCCTGTTTTGCGTGGTGTCGGCGTTCATGCTGATCAAGAAGCTGATCGGCATCGATATCGCGCCGATGATCGACGGCACGCGTTACCTGGATACCGGCAGTGCACTGGCGAACAACCTGGTGGCGTTGCTGGTAGTGGCGATGGTGGTGCTGGTGTCGATGTTCACTTACCGCTACGTGGAAATGACCGGCCAGAACCTTGGCCGCGCACTTGCCAACAGACCCGCGAATAAAAGCCCGGTGCTGGAGTCGTAAACCGGCTACGTCGCGCTACCGCCTCCCGAGGCTGACTGAAAGGATGTGGCCATGACCTCCGTTGCCCTGGCTCCGGCTGACAAGCTGGACAGTATTCAAATGCTGCGCGCCATCGCCGCGCTGGCGGTGGTGTTCTTCCACCTGCCGCTGTTTCGCAATGGCGATTGGGGCGTAGATATCTTCTTTGTCATCAGTGGCTTCATCATGGCCATGGTCACCACCAAGTCAGGCAGCCATTTCTTTACCAAGCGCCTGATTCGGGTGGTGCCGTTGTATTGGTTGGGCACGATCGGGGTGTTTTGCGTGGCGTTGGTATTGCCCAGCCTGCTGGACAATACCCGAGCGGACTTGACCGGCCTGGTCAAGTCGTTGCTGTTCATTCCCTACCAGAAGGGCGAGTTCGTGCAGCCGCTGCTGTACCTGGGCTGGACGCTGAACTTCGAGATGTTCTTCTACGCCGTATTCGCCCTGTCCATGGCGATCAGTCATCGTTATCGGTTGTTGATCTGTTCGGGCTTGCTGCTGGGGCTGGTCATGCTCGGTCAATGGCTGACCTTCGAGAGCCTGTTGGCCAGGTTCTATACCCAGCAGATTCTGCTCGAGTTTGTCCTGGGCATCGGCTGCTATGCGCTATATGCACGCACCGCGAGCTGGCGCGCAGCGCCGGGCGGCTCGGCTGGGCGCGCCGCGCTGGTATTGATTGGCTTGCTCGCCCTGGCCTACATGCCGTTGTCGGCCAGCCTGGGCGAGGACGTCGGGCGTGGAGTGGGGCGCGGGATACCGGCTGCGCTCATCGTCATCAGTCTGGTGCTGGGCTTGTCGCGAACCAGCTTGCCCAAGCTGCTGGTGCTGATCGGGGACGCCAGTTACTCGCTCTACCTGTTTCACCCGTACATACTGAAGGTGTTCAACAAGGTGTTCCACGTGTTCGATGCGCCGGGCGTGCTGGCTTATGTGATGGTGCCGGTGAGCATTGGCCTGTGTTGCGTGGTGGCAATCGCGGTCTATCGGCTGGTCGAGTTGCCACTGACCGGCTGGTTGCGCGTGCGCCTGATCGACCGCCGCACAGAGCGTGGCGCTACGCCTGTAGCGCCAGCGGGCAATACTCAATCGTGAGCGGGATGCCCCTGTTCTGCGTGCTCGCGGGTATCGATGCTGACCACCACCGACATTCCCGGGCGCAGCCGCTGTGCCTCGGGCTGATCGGCGTCGACCGTGATCCGGACCGGGATCCGCTGGGCGATCTTGACGAAGTTGCCGGTGGCATTGTCAGCCTGCAACAGGGCGAACTCTGAGCCGGAGGCTGGCGAGATCTGCTGCACGTGGCCGTAGAGTTTCAGGTGGTCCAGGGCATCCACGGTAAAGCTCACCGGTTGGCCGATGCGCACCTTGGCCATCTGCGTTTCCTTCATGTTGGCGATCACCCAGCGCGCGTCGGGCACCAGCGCCATCAACTGCGCCCCGGAATTGACATAGGCCCCCAGACGCGTGCCGATCTGCCCCAGCTGGCCATCACGCGGCGCGGTTACCCGGGTGTTGTCCAGATCGATGCGCGCCAGTTCCACGGCGGCCTTGGCGTTCTCTACCGAAGCCTCTAGCGCTGCGCGGTTGACGATCACGGTTTGCAGGTCCTGGCGGGCGATCTCCAGGGCGGCCTTGGCTTGCGCCAGGCTCGCTTGGGCAGCGGCGTGACTGGCGCGGCTGACGTCCAGCTCGCGGCGCGACACCGACCCGTCGCTGACCAGCGCCTGGTTACGGCGCAAGTCGGCCTGGCTCTTGTCGGCCTGCGCTGCGGCATCGGCGATCGCCGCCTGGCGTTGGGCGATGGTGGCCTGGGCGCTGTTGCGCTGTTGCAGGTTATTGGCCAACGCCGCTTGCTGTTGTTGCAGTTGGGCAATCGATTGGGCCAGGCGCTGTTTGTAGATGCGGTCGTCCAGGCGCACCAGCAGGTCGCCGGCCTTGACGAATTGGAAGTCATGCACTGGCACTTCGACGACGTAGCCGGCCAGTTGCGGGCCGATGATCGTCACCTGGCCGCGCACCAAGGCGTTCTCGGTGCTTTCGATGGCGCTGCTGAAGGGTGGCAGGCGCCAGGCGTAGAGCACCAGCAGGATACCGGCCAGGGCCACGCCGGCAAAGGTTATCGAGGACAGCACGCGCACCCGCCGCGAACGTGCGGGGCTGCTCGGTTCGTTGGGCGGGGTGAGGCCTTCCGGGGTTTCGGCGATGGCGGTGGTGGAGGTGGTCGGTGTCTCTTGAGTCATCAGGTTCGGGCGCCGCTGGTGGTGTCGGAAGGGCGTGCTGTGCGAGTCGTGTACCAGACCCAGAGGCTGCGTAGCAAGATCCACAGCATGGTCAGTACGGCAATCGTGCCGATCAACATGAACACATCGTTGTAGGCCAGCACATTGGCTTCGCGGGTGGCGGCATTGGCCAACAGGCGAGTGCCGACTTCGCTGCGCAGGCCGGGGTCGGCGATGATCCCGGCGTAGCCGCTGCCGCCGCTCTGCACCCTGGCGTTGACCAGCGGTTCAAGGCGGCTCAACTGCTCGGCGAGGTTGCTCGAATGAAACTTCTCGCGCACGGTCTGGAAGGTGCCCAGCAAGGCCGCGCCGATCAAGCCGCCGAGGTTGTTACAGATGCCGAACATCACCGAAAAACTGACCAGGTTGCGTGGGTTGGCGCGCACATGGCTGATGCCCAAGGCCATCGACGGGCCGAGAAAAAACGTGCTGCCGAAGGCCAGCATGAATTGGCTCAGGTACATCTGCGCAGGTCGGGTCAGGTTGCTTGAGCTGCTGTCCATGAACGCCCCGCTGGCCATTAGCGCGAGCGAGACGAACAGCGGCATCACCAAGTGCTTGGGGTTGATGGTCAGGGCACTGGTGGCAAGCCCGGCGACCGCGCCGAGCAACATCACCCAGTACAGGCTGCGCAGTTGTTCGTTGCCCAGGTTCAGGGTTTGCAGAAAGCCCACCGCGCCGGTCGATTGCTCGGAGGTGACCATGCGGATCAGGATCACGCACAAGGCCAGGCGGATCACTGCCGCGCTGCCTAGCCAGCGGGTCATCAGCAGCGGGTTGCTGCGGTTGTGCTCGATCGCCAGGCCCGCGCAGATCAAACCGATCGCCGCTGCCAGGGCGACGCCGATCCATGGCGCATCCAACCACCAGTCGATACGCCCCAACGACAGGGCGGCGCAGAGCAGGGCGGTGCCGCTGGCCATCAGCGAGAAGGTGAGAAAGTCCAGCGGCTCGAAGGTTTTGAAACGGTCACCCGGGGGCAATTTGAGCAGCAACACGCAGCCCAATGCGGCCAGTGCCAAGCCCAACTCGAACATGTACAACCCGCGCCATTCGGCGATTTGCAGTAAATCTTCGGAGAACACCCGGGCCAGCGGTACGGCCAACTGCGAGGCGCCCAGGCCTAGTACCATGGCCTTCAAGCGCCACTGCGCAGGGAAGGCCTGGATCATGTAGTACAGGCCCAGTGAGCTCAGCGCGGCCCCGACCATACCGTGCGCGGCGCGCACGGCAATCGCCGAGTTGAGGTCGTTGACGAACAGGTGGGCGAAGGTCACCAGTGCGTAGAGCACCAGGAACACCTCGGTGAAGGCGCGCAGGCCGAACTGCTGGCGGAACTTCACCAGCAACAGGTTCATCGACACGTTGGTCATGACGAATGCCGCCGGTAGCCAGGCCATCTCGGCGGTGGTGGCGCCCAGTGCGCCCTGCAGGAAGGTCAGGTTGGCGGTGACCAGCGCGTTGCCCAGGCCGCCGGTGATCGCCACCAGCAAACCGACGGCGCCGTAGGCCAGGCGTGTGCCTGGGGCGTGCAGGGGCGTCGACGGAGAGCCGGGCAGGGTGGGTTTTTCGTGAGGCAGCCACTGGCGGGGGGTGTATTTGTCCATTGCAGGTGCGGGGGCCTGGTTCGCGTAGGCAAACTCTACGCGAGCTGCCTGGCAAAGGAAATTTTCAGATGGGCGATTGATCCTGAGAGGATGGGCTTAGTTCCGGCCTCTTCGCGGGCAAGCCCGCTCCCACAGGGTTCCGGTTGTTCTCGGGGGCAGTGGGTGCTCAGGTACAGGCTGCTGCACTCAGGTCTCTTGGCAGGTCAGTATTTTATTAGGTTCAACCGGACCCCTTTGGGGGGCCGGCTGTTCTCGGGTTCAGTGGGTATCCAGGTGCAGGCTGCTGTATTGAGGACCCTTGGCAGGTCAGCATTTTATTAGGTTCAACCGGGCCCCTGTGGGAGCAGGCTGTTCTCGGGGTCAGTGGGTGTTCAGGGACAGGCTGCTGCACTCAGGTCTCTTGGCAGGTCAACACTTTTCAGGTCCAGCCGGGCCCTTTGGGAGCAGGTTATTGCCGGGTTAGGTGGATATCCAGTGCCAGGCTGCTGTACTCGGGTTCCTTGGCAGGACAGCACTTTTCAGGTCCAACCAGGACCCTGTGGGAGCGGGCTTGCCCGCGAAAAGTACGACGCCGCTTTCAGCCGGCAAGCAATTGCCGCTCCTTGGCCCGTTTGGCATGGGTCACCGACACTTCGCCGGGCAACGCCACGTTGTTCTTTACCGCGAGAATCTCGGCCATGACGCTCACGGCAATCTCCGCCGGGGTCTTGCTGCCGATGTAGATGCCAATAGGTCCGTGCAGGCGCTTGAGCGAGGCTTGGGTCTCACCAAAGTGCTCGATCAAGCGCTCGCGGCGTTGCTGACTGTTGCGCCGCGAGCCTATGGCGCCAATGTAGAACGCCGGGCTATGCAGTGCTTCGAGCAAGGCCAGGTCGTCGAGCTTGGGGTCGTGGCTCAAGGCCAGAATGCAGGTGCGCACATCAGGCCGGAAGGCCCGCACCACATCGTCCGGCATGCCGACCAACTGCTCGACCCCGGCAACGTTGCAGGCCCCCATGTACTCGGGCCGGGGGTCGCAGACGCTGACTTTGAAGCCATTGAACTGGGCCATGGTGGCGACGTACTCGGCCAACGCCCCGGCGCCGATCAACAGCATGCGATAACCGGGGCCAAGGGTGCTGATCATGTACCGACCATCAAAGCTGAACTGATCCGGGCTGGCGCTAGGCTCAAGGCGCACTTCACCGCGGGACAGATCCAGCGTGCGCCGCGCCAGCTCGCCGGCATCGAGCCGAGCCAACAGCTGCTCGAGCAACTGCTGGCAAGGATTGAACTCCAGGATCAGCTCCAGGGTACCGCCACACGGCAACCCGAAACGGTGCGCCTCATCCGCGCTGACCCCGTACCGCACCACCTGGGGCAACCCTGGGGCAATACCCGCGCCGCCATAAACTCGGGTGTAGCGGTGGATCAGATCATCTTCGATGCAGCCGCCCGACACGCTACCGACCACCCGGCCGTCCTCGCGCAGCACCATCATCGAGCCTACCGGCCGTGGCGAGGAACCCCAGGTGCGCGCCACCGTAGCCAACAACACCCGCTCGCCGGCAGCCAGCCAGTCGCGGGCGCTACGCAGGACCATCAGGTCAATGCTCTCCATCCCGTCGCCTCCTGTTTAGCGCATCTGCAAAATGATCGGGCTGGCACTGGCAGGCCCGGTGTGTTCGCGCAGCTTGGCTACCTCTTGCGCCTGCACAGCGCCGCCATGATTGCCCCAGGTGCTGCGCACGAAGCTCAGCACGTCGGCGATCTCGCGGTCGCTCAACTGCTCACGAAACGCCGGCATGCGGTAAGCGTCCGGGACCCCGGCAGTGACCACCCGTTGCGAGCCATTGAGGGTGATGTTGATGGCCGAGGCGGTTTCCTTGGCCAGGGCTGAGGTGGCACCGGCAAGCGGCGGCATCCACTCAGCCTGGCCACGGCCCTCCAGGCCATGACAGGAGGCGCAGACGGTGACATAGGTATGTGCACCCGGCGCTTGCAGGCGGGTAGCCGCCGACACCGCCTGGTACTGCCAGGGTTGCCCATCACGCTGGGGATCGCCGGGCAAGGATTTCAGGTAGCGGGCGATGGCCGCCAGATCATCGTCGCTCATGAACTGGGTCGAGTTGTTGAACGCCTCGGTCATCGAGCCATAGACCACCGCATGCTGGTTACGACCGGTCTTGAGAAAGCGCACGATGTCCGCCTCGCTCCAGCGCCCCAGGCCGGTATTGGGGTCATTGCGCAGGCTGGGCGCGTACCAGCCATCGAGCAAGGCCCCGGCGACGAACGCGCTGCCATGCTCGCTCAGGGCCTTTTCGTTGAACGCCAGGCCGCGCGGTGTATGGCAACTGCCGCAGTGGCCGGGGCCTTGGACGATGTAGGCGCCACGGTTCCACAGCGGGTCTTGCTCGGTTTTTGCCGCGTACGGGGCAGCATCGGTGAAAACGCCATTCCACAGGGCAATCGGCCAGCGCAAGTTGAGCGGCCAGGGGATTTCCCCCGGTTTATTGGGCTGCTCGGCTGCCCGCACGCCTTTCATGAAGAAGGCATACAGGGCACGCACATCATCGTCACTGAGCTTGGCGTAGGAGGGGTAGGGCATTGCCGGATACAGCCGGCGCCCTCCAGGCGCGACCCCGTGCCGAACCGCCTTGTCGAAGTCCGCCAGGCTGTAAGCGCCAATGCCATGGCTGGCGTCGGGGGTGATGTTGGTGGCATAGATCGCCCCCAGCGGCGTCGCCATCTTCAGCCCGCCGGCAAACGGTGCGCCTTCGGGCAGGCTGTGACAGGCCACGCAGTCGCTGAGCCTGGCCACGTATTCGCCGCGTTGGATCAGGGCTTGATCCACAGTGGCCTGGCTGCTGGCTTGCGCATCGAATGGTGAGCCAGGCTCACGGGTGACATACCAGGCCAGCAGGCCCGCCGCGATCAGGCACGGTACGGCCAGCAAACCTAGGGTTCTTGCAGTTGATTTTTGCGTCATGTGCAGGTCGTCCTGGCCAGCTAGCTGAAGGTATAGCGCGACAGCGGCATGCTACGGATGCGCTGGCCCGTCAGCCGCGCCACCGCATTAGCCACCGCCGGGGCTACGGCAGGCAAAGGCGGCTCACCGATCCCGCCCATCTTCTCGCCGCTTTCGACAATGCGCACATGCACCCGCGCCATACGCGCTGCAGGCAGGATTGGGTAGAGGTCGTAGTTGCGCGCGCGCGGCTTGCCGTCGACATACACCGCTTCCTCCAGCAGCACCTGGGACAGGCCCAGGGCCACTGCACCATTGACCTGCGCCTCGACAATCGCCGGGTTGACGATGCTGCCGGGGTCGATCGCCTGCCAGATGTCGTGGACCCGGACCTGGCCGTTTTCAATCGACACCTCGGCAATCACTGCCGCCTCGGAGCCGAACGGCGAGGCCATGGCCACGCCGCGGGCGCGCTTGCTGCCATCCTCGGCCGTGAACGGGCCGCGCTTCCAGCCGCTCGACAGCTCGCCCACCGCTTCGAGCAGGGTGCTCAAGCGTTGGTTGTCGCGCAGCAGGCGTCGGCGCAGTTCGAACGGATCCTGGCCGCCTTTATCGGCCAGTTCATCGAGGAAGGCTTCGTAGAAGAAGTCGTTCATCGAGTTGCCCACCGAACGCCAGTAACCGAGCATCGCCGGGCCTTTGACATAGACCTGCGCGATGCGCCGGTTGGCGATGGCGTAGGCTTTACCAGACAAACCTTCCAGGGCAGTGGGGTCGATCTTCTCGGCTTGCTTGCCAGCGATCGCCTCGGTCGGCCCTTCGGTGGCGCTGACTGCCTCAATGGCTACCGGCAGGCCATCGGCATCGAGCCCGGCGCGGAACTTGACCACGGCCATGGGCCGCAGCACATCGCGCAAAAACTCTTCCTCGCGGCTCCAGATCAACTTGATCGGCCGGCCGACCGCCTTGGCCAGGGCGATGGCTTGCGGGTAGGGGTTGGCGCTGTCGTAGAGGAAGTGCCGACCAAAGAAGCCGCCCAGCAGTGGTGAGTGCAGGGTGATCTGCGCCGGATCCAGGCCGGTACGCTTGGCGATGTCGGCGCGGAACATGTCTGGCGCCTGGTTGGGCAGCCAGACCTCCAGCGAGCCATCGGCGTTGAAGCGTGCCAAGGCGGAGGGCGGCTCCAGTTGCGCGTGGTTGAGAAACTGGTTGTGGTAGGTCGCCTCGACCTTGGTCTTGGCGCCGTCCAACGCTTTGGCGAAGTCGCCTTGTACTTCTTCGTCACGCGCAGGGCTGGTCGCGCTGCTTAGCCGTTCACGGAAACCCTCGGTGGAAAAATCTGCCGGCATGGGTCGCACCGGGGTGTCGGCGGCCGGCTCCTGCCACTGCACCTGGATCGCCTCCACCGCACGCTTGGCATGCCACCAGCGCTCGGCGACCACGGCCACCGCGCCGGGGAGTTGATGAATCGAATGCACCCCTGGCATGGCCTTGACCTGGGCTTCATTGCGCAGCTCGCCCACCGTCATGCCCAGGCGCGGGGCGTGTTGCACGGCGGCATGCAGCATGCCGTCGAGTTTCAGGTCGATGCAGTACAGCGCCTTGCCGGTGGATTTGTCGTAGGCGTCGACGCGCTTGACCGGCTTGCCGATCCAGCGGAATTGGCTGGGGTCACGCAGTTGGATGCTGGCCGGGTCGGGCACTGGCAGGTCCATCGCCTGGCTGGCCAGCTCGCCGTAGCTCAGCGACCGGCCTGAAGCTGCATGCAGCACCCGGCCCGGTTCGGTGCTCAGCTCGCTGACCGGCACTCCCAGCCGCTCGGCGCCGGCCTGCAGCAGCATGGCCCGCGCCAAGGCGCCGAGGCGGCGCATGGTGGGATAGCTCATGCGCACCGACATGCTGCCGCCGGTGATGCGCATGCCGTTCTCCATCACCACGTAGGCCTCGCCAGGCGGCGCGGCCTCGACCAGGAAGGTCGCAGGATCGGCGTCGAGCTCTTCGCCGACGATCTGCGCCATGGCGGTGAAGGTGCCTTGGCCACCCTCCATGAACGGGCTGAGCAGGCGAATGCTGTTGTCCGGGCGAATCTCCAGGAACGCCGGTACCTGGGTACCCTGGGCCGGTGCTGTAGCGGCCGCGGCCTGAACCCGCGAGACGCCAATCGGCAGGCCAAAGCCCAGCACCAACGCGCCGATTGCGCTGCCAGCCAGAAAGCGCCGCCGCGAGAGGTTGACCGGCTGATCCAACTGCAACAGGTCGGCCGGGTAATCGACGGGCGTGTTCATCAGGCATTCTCCTGTTGAGCAGGCTGTTCGGCCAAGGCGTGCACGGCGCTGTGGATCGCGTTGTAGGTGCCGCAGCGGCACAGGTTGACCATCGCCGCGGCAATTTGCTCATCGCTGGGCTTGGGGTTGTGCTTGAGCAGTGCGGTGGCCGCCATGACTTGCCCGGATTGGCAGTAGCCGCATTGGGCAACTTGCTTTTCTACCCAGGTCGCGACCACCCGCTTGCCAACCTCGTCCGCTTCGATGGCCTCGATGGTGGTGATCTCGCGCCCAACCACCCCGGCCACCGGGGTGACGCAGGCACGCACCACATTACCGTCGACCAGCACCGAACAGGCGCCGCATTGGGCCAGGCCGCAGCCGTATTTGGTGCCGGTCATGCCCAGATCATCGCGGATCACCCAGAGCAGGGGGGTATCCGCTTCTGCATCGACCTCGTAGGTCTTTTGGTTGATTCGAAGCTGCATGGCTCACCCGTAATCAGTCGGTTGGTTGATCGATCTTTAGTTTTTATCGGTCGCGCCGCGCAGCTGGCTCTGCGCGCACCCTGCAGAAAACCTAGCACAGGGCCAGACGTGCAGGTTTGCACGATCCTGCCGAGATCCGGTCAATCGGCACGGGACTGTGAAGTTGGGCTAATTTGGTTGAGTGCTTCAAACACTCAGGAGAACCGCCATGACATCCGCTACCAGCACCCGCCCGCCATTGCCGCCGTTCACCCGCGAATCGGCTATCGAAAAAGTGCGAATGGCCGAGGATGGCTGGAACAGCCGTGATCCGAAGAAGGTGGCCACGGCCTATACCCTCGACACCCAGTGGCGCAACCGCGCTGAGTTCATTCATGGCCGAGACGAGGTCGAGGCGTTTCTGACCCGTAAATGGAATAAAGAGCTCGACTACCGCCTGATCAAGGAACTGTGGGCCTTCAGCGCCAATCGTATTGCCGTGCGTTATGCCTATGAATGGCACGATGATTCGGGGAACTGGTTTCGCTCTTACGGCAACGAGAACTGGGAGTTTGCCGACGATGGGCTGATGGCGGTGCGCTTTGCGTGTATCAATGATCTGCCCATTCATCCCTCGGATCGCAAGTACCTCTGGCCGCTGGGGCGGCGGCCGGATGGTCATCCGGGGTTGTCTGAGTTGGGGCTGTAGAATGGGCGATTGTTGTTGTGCATTCTGGCCTTATCGCGCGACGAGTCGCAGCGCGTTAAGGGGCGTGCAGACAACAAACGCTCAATGGCCCTTGTACTGGCGCGGATCGATCCCCCACTTTTTCAGGCGCGAGGCCAGCGTGGTGGGCTTGAGCCCCAGCAGCTGCGCAGCCCCGTGCGCGCCCGATATCTTGCCTGCCGTGCGTTTGAGGACGCTGATGACATTGAGCTGGATCTGTCGTTGCCACTCTTGATCGGCAGTCGGTTCAGCATCGGCCGTAGCTGGGGTTGGCTGGCTGCGATGAGCTTGACCGCTGCTTGCCAGTAATTCGTCGAAGCTGACCCGCCCCTCGCGGGCGACGATGGTCTGGCGTTCGATGACGTTTTGCAGTTCGCGGATATTGCCCGGCCAGGGGTACTGCTTGAGCACCTCGACCTGCGTCAGGGGCATGCGCACATCGGGTTTGTTGAAGGCCTGACTGGCCCGCTTGAGGAAGTGGCTGGCGAGCGGGGGGATGTCTTCAAGCCGCTCACGCAGCGGCACCGAGCGGATCGGAATCACATTCAGACGAAAATACAGGTCTTCGCGGAAACTGCCCTGGGCGACCATTTCGCGCAGATCGCGGTTGGTCGCGGCGATCACCCGCACATCCACCGCCCGGGTGCGGTTATCGCCAACCGCCTCGAACTGGCGATCCTGCAGTACGCGTAGCAGCTTACTCTGCAGCTCAAGGGGGATTTCACCCACCTCGTCGAGGAACAGCGTGCCGCCGTCGGCCAGTTCGAAGCGGCCCACGCGGTTGCTCACGGCGCCGGTGAATGCGCCCTTGAGATGACCGAAAAACTCGCTTTCGAACAGTTCGCGAGGGATCGCCGCGCAGTTGACCCGGATCAGTGGGCGGTCAGCGCGGCGACTGCTGGCATGGATGGCACGGGCAATCAGCTCCTTGCCGGTGCCGGATTCGCCGCTGACCAGCACGTTGGCATCGGTGGCAGCGACCAGTTCGATCTGCTGGATCAGGTGGCGCACGGCCGGGCTTTTACCAACGATTTCGTGGTGGTTGGTGTGGGCGTTGATCTCTTCTTGCAGGTACTGGTTTTCCATTTCCAGCCGGTGCTGCAATTGCTCGACCTCAGTGAGCGCCTCACGCAGTCGCGCCTCGGTACGCTGGCGCTGGCGAATATCGCGAAACAGCACCACGGCGCCGACCAGCCTGCCCATCTCGAAAATCGGTGTGCTGGTGTATTCGACGGCGATCGGCTCGCCATTCTTGTGCCAGAACACCTCGTGGTCGACCCGATGCACCTGGCCATCGCTGAACGAGGCATGAATGGGGCACTGGTTGACGGCAAACACCCGGCCGTCGCTGTGGCTGTGATGGAACAATTGGTGGGCGTCCTGGCCGATCATGTCGGCAGCGCTCCAGCCCAGAATACGTTCGGCCGCAGGGTTGATGAAGGTGGTCTGGCCGCGGGTATCCAGGCCGTAGATGCCTTCCCCGACGGCGCCCAGGATCAGCCGGTTCTGTTGCTGGATGCGCTCGAACACCTGGCTGATGCGTTCCCAGCCGACATGGCCAAGGCGATGTTGCCGGCGCGCCTCGGCGCGGTTGCGGCGCTGTTCGAGTAGGTCACGACGCTGGATCATCATCAGGATGCGCTGCTGATCCATGGCCCGGGCGGTGATCTCGACCGCTTGTTGGCGGTGCAGCAGGTCGACCAGGGTCAAATCGTCCGACCACGCCTGGCCTTGGGTCAGGACTTCATCGCTGAAGCTCACCCATAGCGAAATGGCACCGCGCAAGAACTGGCTGAACGCAAGCTCATCTGCCGCCTGCGCCGAGCAGGCCAGCAGCTCTAGCGCGGCTAGGTTGGCTTGCACGATGCGGTCCTCGACAGCATCGACCAGCAACATGGCAATGGGCGCATCGGCGCAAATCTGCGGCGCCAGAGGGGCGGGCATGGGCGTTTTCCTGTGGGTTCGATTTAACGAAACTTCGTCAGTAGAGTCCCGATATTTCGTTATTAACGAACTATCGTCAATCCGCGTCTCGGTACGTAGAGGAAAATATCAATAAATTCAACGATCTATAGATTAAGCACAATTGGCACATCTCTCGCTATAGAGCGTTTAGTCCTAACCGCTAACCCGAGAGATAAACATGATGAACAAAGTTGAAATGCACCACCTGATCATGGCCGCCAAAGCGCGCAAAGGCTTTAACTGGGATGACCTCAGCGCTGCGGTGGGTAAGGCGCCGGTGTGGTTGGCGTCAGTCTGCTACGGCATGAACAGCGCGCCCCAGGAGGTGGCCGCGCATCTGTGTGAAGTGCTCGAACTGGACGCCGAAGTCGCCACGGCAATGACCGCTTACCCGGTCAAGGGCTGGGACCAGGCCATCCCTCAGGACCCTTTGATCTATCGCTTGTACGAAGTGGTCGGGGTGTACGGCCCGACCCTTAAAGACGTGATTCAGGAGAAGTTCGGCGACGGCATCATGAGCGCGATCGACTTCTCGATGCATGTCGAAAAAATCGAGGACCCCAAGGGCGACCGCGTGCTGCTGACCCTCAATGGCAAGTTTTTGCCGTACCGCTCCTGGTAATCGATCTGCCATTCTGGCGCCTCAGTGATGGGGCGTCCTTGACCGCTTTGTGCCGAGGGAAACTGCAATGTCCTATCTACTACCCGCCGAGTTCGTCACCAAGATGCTCGATGCCGGCGCCTCGAAGATCCACATGTCGACCCGCGACACCCTGATCCGCAGCTACATGGCTGGCGCCATTCTGGCGCTGGCTGCGGTGTTCGCCGTCACCATCGCAGTACAGACCGGTTCGGCCCTGCTTGGCGCAGTGCTGTTCCCGGTCGGCTTTTCGATGCTGTACCTGATGGGCTTCGACCTGCTTACCGGGGTGTTCATGCTCACGCCCCTGGCGCTGCTGGATAAACGCCCGGGAGTCACGGTGCAGGGCATCCTGCGCAACTGGGGGCTGGTGTTCGTCGGCAACTTTGCCGGCGCCTTGACCGTCGCGTTGATGATGGCCTTTGTCTTCACCTATGGCTTCAACGCCTCCCCAGGCGCCGTGGGGGAAAAGATCGCCAGCATCGGCGAGGCGAGGACCTTGGGCTATGAGCAATACGGACTTGCCGGCTGGCTGACGATTTTCCTGCGCGGGGTGTTGTGCAACTGGATGGTGTCGATGGGGGTGGTCGGGGCGATGATTTCCACCTCAGTGAGCGGCAAAGTGATCGCCATGTGGATGCCGATCATGCTGTTCTTCTACATGGGTTTCGAGCATTCGGTGGTGAACATGTTCCTGTTCCCGTCGGCGATGATCATGGGCGGCGGCTTCTCGGTCATGGATTACCTGGTGTGGAACGAGATCCCCACCGTGCTGGGTAACCTGGTCGGTGGCTTGGCCTTCACCGGGCTGACCTTGTATGGCACGCACATCCGCACTGCCGGCAAGGCGGCCCAGGTCGTGCGGCCTTAACCGGCCAAGGTCAGTCGGTCGTTGCGTCGTTGTCGGTTAGCAGGCAAGTGGCGGTGCCGGTCAGGCCGCTGGCATGCACGCTGACGTGGCGTACTGAAAAGCCGGGTTTACCGACCCTCTGCGCCGCAGTCCAGCCATCGCCATTATCAACCTGGTAGCTAATCGCGCCATCGCGGTGCCAGCTCAGGCGCAGGCCGAAGGCGTCATCGTTGTTGGGGGCGCGCAGCACCGCGGCGTCGATGATTGGCTTGGCGCGGTTGAAGGTGCGCAGGTGGAAGCGGCGCTGGTCACTGCCTGCGACCGGATCGCTGGAGAGAAACAAGGTGTCGTCTTCAGCATCGTCTTCGGCGGTGGCGAGAATCACCGAGGGCACCCATTTGGGGCCTGTGTGGTTCTGTTTGATCTTGACCTTGCAGCTCAGTTGGCCTTGCTGGCCGACTGCCTCACGCAGGACGGTTTGGTACCGGCCGTACTCGACGTCGAACTGCAGCTCTTTTTCGTTTGGTGTGCAACCGAGCAACGGGGCGAGGGCGAGCAGCGCCAAGCAGGGTTTGATGCGATTCACTGAAAAACGGTCCTTGTCCATCCTGGCGATCTGCCGGGGGCGTCAGGCTACCGACGCTGCGTAAGCAATGCAAACCCTGCCACAAGCCAGCAAGGAGCACAGATGTACTCCTTGCGTGGCTGCCTCAGCCAATGACCGGGTTGGTCGCTTACGCTCAGGGTGTCGCCTAAAGTGCTACCGCCGGGGTCAAGGCCGCAGGCTCACGGCGAATGCTGGCCAGCGGTACGCTCACCAGCAGCAGGGTCAACACCACGGTCACGCCGATTCCCCACGCCGCGAGGGTGAAGCCGCCCAGGGAGATCAGCCCACCGGAGATCGCCGGGCCTACCGCCAGGCCCAGGCTCAGGAAGCTGCTGGCGGCGGCTACCACGCGACCTTCGCGATCCAGCGCTGCGGCCAGGCCAGTCAGGTAGCTCAGGGCATAGAAATAGGTCACGCAGATGGTCATCACGCCTGCGGTGTAGAGGGTCTTGGAGTGCTCGCCAAGCACGTAGCTCAGGCTGGTTGCGCCGGTCAGCAGGATCGCCAGGATCACCGGGGTGCTCATGCCGAAGCGTTTACCGACCATGGCCGCGATCAGCGGACCGATCAGGCCGACGAACGACTGGAACGACAACAGTACGCCCAGCTCATCGCCGCTGTAGCCGACCATCGTGCCGATCCGTTCGACGAAGGCCCAGCCCATGGTGTCGCGGGCCTGGAACACGAACATCGCCAGCATCATGCAGATCGCCGGCAGGCTGAGCAGGATATTGCCGCCGCCCTTGCCGCTGCCCAGGCTCACGGGTGCAGCGTCGGCCACTGGCGCACGTTGGGCCATTGCCGGGATGGCCAACAGCATCACCGCCATGGTCGCGGCCATGGCGTAGTACAAGCCCGACAGACCGTATAGGGCCATGACCTTGGCGTAGCCGAGCATCACCACGATCATCAGGACCACCGAAAGCACGTTCATGTGCCCGGCGATCCGGTCAGGGTGCTTGGCGCTGGACACCGCCGCATTGCCACAGGCCAGGGCCAGGCCGGCGCCGATACCCGCGACGCAGCGGACTGCGGCCAGGCCATAGAGGCTGTCGACATTGGCACTGACCAGGTTGGCGGCGATCGCCAGCACCGTGCCGAGGAGGGCCAGGGTGCGTCGTGGCGCGCGGCCCATGAACGGCGCGACCAGCAACGAGGCGAGCATGGTGAAGCCAAATTCTGCCGACATCAGCAGCCCGGCCTGGGCCTCGTTGAGCTGCAGGTCATGAATGATTGCACTGATCAGGAACGGCAAGGCCCACAGGCCAAGCAAACCGACCCCGTAGGCGGAACCGGCGGCAGAGAACACCAGGCTCCAGCTTTCGGGCAAGACGTTGCGTATTGTTTTCATGGGTGAACCCTTGTTAGAAGCACGTCGTGGGGTAATGGCGCGCCCTCATCGGCGCGCCTGCGGGTTTGCATTTATTGCTGGCTTTCGTCGACCGGGGTGCCGTCGTCGTATTGCGCCAGCCAGCTGACCATGGCATCGCGGTAGCGGGTAAAGCCCTTGTAATCCACCAGCTCCTGGTCGAGGTCGCGGATCACCCGGTGCATGCGCTTGGCCCATTGCGGGGCAAACTCGGCCAGTTGCGCGAGGCTGACCAGGTAGGTGCGCACCGGGAACAGCACGGCGTTGCTGCGCGGCAGGCGGTGCAGCGGCTGCAGTTCGACCCGCAGGTTGACCAGCTCGCCGGCGTTTTCTGGGGTGACGATGGTGCGATCAGGCGCCCAATCCGGCAGGGTTTCGGCGGAGGTTTCCAGGCGCGGATTGACCGTGATCGACCAGTTGGTCCGGCGCACCGGGTGGCCTGGCCGCAGGCGCAGGAGGAACTTCAGCGCGCGCTGCAAGATGCCCATCTCGTGCAACTTGGGCACCGGGCCGTGGAACTCCATGAAGCTCATGCCCAGGTTGAAGCGCAGCGAGTAGTCGGCGCGCTGGGTGGCCATGCCGGCGCCCATCACCAAGGTGTCGTCACGTTCTTCGAGGAGGATGAACTCGCCCTGGGCCTGGCGGGTGATGTACTCCATCGGCTCCATCGGCAGGGTGCTGGCGTCGCCGAAGGTGAAGGTGTCGTCGATTTGCAGCGGGCGGTTGACCCAGTGCCACTGGCTGCCGTTCTTCTCCAGGCTGAAGTGCTCGGGGAAGTCCCGTGAATACGACTCCATCAACAGTTCGAGCAAGTCCCACTGGGCTTCCATCATGTGCGGCAGGGCGGCGTAGTGCACCCCTGGCTGGCTGTCGAGGGTCTGCGCGCGGTGATGGCATTCGGAGATGTAGTGCTCGTCGATGTCGAACTGCGCGCGCAGGGCGCCGTTGCCAAACGGTACATGCGGCTCGACGTTCATCGAGTACATGTACTGGTCTTCCGGATAAGGGAAGGGCAGGCGCAGGATCGCTTCGCGGCTGTTGCTGTAGGTGTGGCCGGCGCCAACGTCGGCGTAGGTTTCGATAGGCTTGAATACGGTCATGTTGTTGTTTTCCTGTCTCAGAGGTCTACGACCAGGCGGCTGCAATTGGCGCGGGATACGCAAGGCATGAATTTGCGATTGCTCAGCTTGTCTTCATCGCTGAGCCAGTCGTCGCGATGGTCGAGCTCGCCATCGACATGCAGGACTTCGGTCTCGCAGTAGCCACAGGCGCCGCCGCGGCACAGGTAGGGCACCTTGTAGCCGGCCTGCTCGGCGGCTTCGAGCAGCGACTGCTCGGCCGGCACTTCGAGGGTGACGCCCTGGCGCGCCAGGGTGACGCTGAACGGCTGGCCGCTGGAGCCTTGCTCGACGAAACGCTCGTAGTGGATGTGGCTGTCGGTCCAGCCCAGGGCGTGGGCGCTGTCGAGGGTGTCGTCGATCATGCTGTCCGGGCCACAGACGTAGACATGACTGCCCAGCGGGCGAGCGGCGAGGATGGTGCGGATGTCCATGCGCGTGTCCTGGCCCTGCACATACAAGTGCACTCGATCGCCATAGCGCGCTTGCAGTTCATGGCCCAGGGCGGTGTGCTGCGGGCCGCGCACGGCCAGATGCAGCTCGAAGGTCGACTGCTTGAGCTGCAGCTCCTCGAGTTGCGAATACACCGGTGTGATGCCCACGCCGCCAGCGATGAACAGGTGCTGACGAGCGTGCTTGGCCAGGGGGAACAGGTTGGCCGGCTGCAGGATCTGCAGCAGCGCGCCTTCGCTGACGTGCTCATGCAGGTAGCGTGAACCGCCACGACCGTCGCTGACCCGGCGTACGGCGATCTGGTAGGCGCTGGAGTCGTAGGGCGAGCTCATCAGCGAGTAGGCATTGCGGTGGGTCTTGTCGCCGTCTTCCATTACCACCACCACATGGCTGCCGCCGGAGAACGCTGGCAAGTGCTTGCCATCCGGGTCGACCAGGGTGAAGCGCTTGATCTCAGGGGTCAGTTGCTCGATGCGGGCAACCCGCACGCTGAGCGTGCCGTTATGGGTATTCATGTGTCGAGCTCCTCGGCTGCGGGAAGTTCGCCTGGGACTTCGCCATCGGCCTTGATGCCCTGGAAGGCGGCCAGGCGACGGGAATAGTGGTCACGCACCACCAGGTCGAGCTGGCAGCCCGGGCAGCTGAAGACCCTTTGCGTTACGTTTTCGGTGTAGGTGTCGCAGTGCGCGCACCAGACTCGGCGGACCAAGGTGCCGCTGTGTTCGCGTAGCACTTCGTCGCGGTTCAGGTCGACGGCGTTGGCCGCTTGCATGGCGGTGCCGATGAAGCTTTCCGAGCCGCTGAGATACAGCCGAGTGCCCATGCACGCCACGCCGAGCTGCGCACGCAGGGCGTCGAGCAGCGCCTGGTTGCTGGGGAACGCTTGCAGGTCGGCAACCTGCGCCGCTTGCAGGGCCTGCAAGTGGTCGTGGCCAGAGAATGACTCGCTGGAATAGAGCACGGTGCTGTGCTGGCGTTGGCCGGGGGTCATGTCTGCGATCAAGCGCAGCATGGCCGCACCGCCGCTACCCTGGCCCGCGATCAAATGGCGCAGGCCACCTGTCATGGGTTGCAGCCGGTCGTAGACCGGACGGCTCTTGATGCCGGTAATAAGCATGGTGACACACCTCGTAAGCCGTTACCCCGGTTGTGCCGGGAAGTAACAAAGACGGCTGGTTTCAGGCTCGAGCAGGGTGCATAGCAGAACCCATGCCATATTGCCTATGGTTTTATATGTTTTATGTCGAGGACGCGTTTGTAGCGTTTTCCATCAGGATTGTTTGGGTAATGCTGCTGCTCGGTAGTGCGCGCCGCCCCGATCAGGTGCGCCGCGCATACCGGGGTCAGTGCTTGAACATGACGTGGCGCACGCAGGTGTAGTCTTCCAGGCCGTACATGGACATGTCCTTGCCATAGCCGGACTGCTTCATGCCGCCATGGGGCATTTCGCTGACCAGCATGAAGTGCGTATTGACCCAGGTGCAGCCGTATTGCAGGCGCGCTGCGAGGCGGTTGGCGCGGCCAACGTCGCGGGTCCAGACCGAGGAGGCCAGGCCGTAGTCGGAGTCATTGGCATAGGCCAGGGCCTGGGCTTCATCAGTGAACGGGGTGATGCTCAGCACTGGCCCGAACACCTCGCGCTGTACGATCTCATCGTCCTGGCGGGCATCGGCCAGCACGGTCGGCTCGAAGAAGAAACCCGGCCCAGGGCCGCGCTTGCCGCCGGTGATCACACGGATGTGCGGCTGCGCCTTGGCGCGTTCGACGAAGCCTTCGACGCGCTCCAGGTGCTCACGGGTGATCAGCGGCCCCAGTTGGGTCTCAGGGTCGTCCTGCAGGCCCATGCGCAGGCTGCCAACCGCCTCGCCAAGTTTGCTGACGAACTGCTCGTAGACGCCTTGCTGCACATACAGGCGGCAGGCGGCGGTGCAGTCTTGGCCGGCGTTGTAGAAGCCAAAGGCGCGAATACCCTCGACGGCGGCGTCGATGTCGGCATCGTCGAAGATCAGGACCGGTGCCTTGCCGCCCAGTTCCATGTGCGTGCGTTTGACGCTGCTGGCAGTGCTGGAGATGATCCGCGAGCCGGTGGCCACCGAACCGGTCAGCGATACCAGGCGCACCTTGGGGTGGTTGACCAGTGGCTCACCAACGTTGGCGCCGCGACCAAAGAGGACATTGACGACGCCAGCGGGGAACAGCTCGGCCATGATCGCGGCCAGGGCCAGGGCGGTCAGCGGGGTCTGCTCGGATGGTTTGAGGACCACGCAATTGCCAGCCGCCAGGGCAGGGGCGAGCTTCCAGGCGACCATCATCAGTGGGTAGTTCCACGGTGCGATCGAGGCGACCACGCCGAGCGGGTCGCGGCGGATCATCGAGGTGTGCCCCGGCAGGTACTCGCCACCTGCAGAGCCCGACAGACAGCGGCTGGCCCCAGCGAAGAAGCGGAATACGTCGGCAATCGCCGGAATCTCGTCATTGAGCGCAGCCTGATAGGGCTTGCCGCAATTCTGCGACTCCAGACGGGCCAGGTGCTCAGCTTCAGCTTCGATGCGATCGGCGAGTTTGAGCAGCAGCTGCGCGCGTTCCTTGGGCGGGGTCTGCGACCAACTGTCGAAGGCCTGGTCGGCAGCTTGCACGGCGGCATCGACCTGGGCCGTGCAGGCTTCTGGGATGTGCACCAGCACTTCGCCCAGGGACGGGTTGTATACGGCGTAGGGCTCGCCTTGGCCCTCGACCAACTGGCCGTTGATCAGGAGTTTGGTTTGCATGGCGTATTCCTTGGTCGGTCTTATTGGTGGAAGTCGCTTGACGCAGGTCGCGCAGAACCCTGTTGCGGCCCGCTGAATCTCTAAACCTATGAAACCATATCTTAATGTTTGAAGTTTGCCAATATCTTCGAAAAGCTCCTTTTGCCCGGTAGAATGAGAAATTCATCGGTATCGGACGGGCGGCCGTTCGCTATAAGATGCGAAACTGAACCTTTTCGCCGAGGCCCCCGCCACGCCTTGCAATGCTTGTTAGGGAGAGGCAATGACTGCCCTGAATACTGCTCGAAATACCGCGTTCATACGGCTGCGCCAGGAAGGGCGTACCGATGAGGTGGCGCGGCGGCTGGTCGAAGCCATCGAGCTCGGACTGTTCGCCGAGGGTCAGCAACTGCCCAGCGAGTCGGAGCTGGCCCTGCAGCTGGGGGTTGCCACAGTGACCCTGCGCGAGGCTTTGGTGGTGCTGCGTCAGCGCGGCCTGATCGAGACCCGCCGGGGTCGCAATGGCGGCAGTTTCGTCTGCACCCCGGTCGAGTTGCCCGAGGCGTTGCTGATGCAGCGCCTGCGCGAGATGAGTGGCCCCGATCTGCGCGACCTGGGCGATGAGCAAACTGCTATTTCGGGCACTGCGGCGCGCCTGGCAGCCAAGCGCAGCTCACCCGAGCAGCAAGCGCGCATCGCCCAGCATATCGAAACCCTCAGGCAGGCGGGCTCGCGCCTGGCCCGCCACCGCGCCGACGCGCGCTTTCATATCGAAGTGGCGGCTGCCGCGCAGTCGTTGCGTTTGACCCACGCCGAGATGCGCTTGCAATCGGAAGTCGGGGAGTTGCTGTGGATGGAAGCCGCTGGTGGCGGCGATGTGAGCGTGGTCGAACACGAGCACCAGGCGATTCTGCAGGCGCTGGTCGCAGGTGACGCGGTGTTGGCTGGAGCGTTGGCCGAGGCCCATGTCAGCCGCGGTATCAAACGCTTGATCAGCTTGCGCCTGGAGCTGCTGGCCCAGGCCGAGGAGCACTGACGCCCCTTACCGCTGTGCCATCGCCCTATAACAAGAAAGCCGAAACCTGCGTGAGGTAATGCCATGTTTGCCCTGAGCGATAACGACCCCTTGTCGGCCTGTGCCGAGCAGCTCGACACCACCCTGGGGACCATCTTCAGCCAGGTTCGCCTGTTGGTCGAAGAAACCCGAGCGCTGTGGCAACGGGTCCTGGCCGAAGGGCGCCAGCCGCTCGCCAAAGACCTGGCCACCTTGCGTCCAGCCATCGACCAGCAATTGCTGGCCACCGGCGCCTTTGGCTGTGGCGGCGGGGTGATTGTCGAGCCCAATTGCCTGGCCGACCGCGAGATGCACCTGGAATGGTGGTACTTGGCTGATGGCGGCAAGACCCTGCCACTGCGGCCGAACTTCGACCGTCGCCGGGAGAACTTCTACGACTACACCGCAATGCCTTGGTACCGCCGCCCGCGCGATACCGGCAAAAGCGTGGTGGAAGGTCCGTACGTGGATCTGTACGGTACCAACATGTATGTGCTGACCTTCACCATGCCGATCGTGGTAGAGGGGCGCTTCATTGGCGTCGCCGGGCTGGATTTGTCGTTGCACAACCTTGAGCGCTTGCTGGTACGCAGCCTGATGCGCCTGGACCACGAAGCGGTGCTGATTTCCGCCGATGGCCGGGTGATCGCCTCCAATACCGCCAACTGGATGGTTGGTGATCTGGCTCAGGCCTTGTTGAACACGGTACCGCAGAATGGCGTGCGGTTGGCGTTGGCTGAGTCGCAAGCGGGCTGGTCACTGGTACGCTTGCCGGCGCTGCGCAAAGCGCCTTGACCTGCGAGCCCAGCCGCCCAGCACTCAGCCGTTGTTGCGCTGCTCCAGGCGCTGGGCAAACTGGCCAATCACCTGCACCACTTGCTGGGCGCCTTGATGGATGTCGCCAATCACCGCGCCTGCCTGGTTCGCCAAGGCAACGCCTTGCTCGGTTTTCAGGGTGCTGGAGTGCATGCTGGCAACCGCCTGTTGCGCCAGTTGGCGGTTTTTCCCGACCACCTCACTGATTGCCACGGTTGCCTTGCTGGTCCGTTGGGCAAGATTACGCACTTCGTCAGCGACCACGGCAAAACCCCGCCCTTGCTCGCCCGCACGGGCGGCTTCGATGGCGGCGTTGAGGGCCAGCAGGTTGGTCTGCTCGGCGATGCTGCCAATCGCATCGACAATGCTGCCGATCTGTTCGGATTGCGCGCTCAGGGCGCTGACCCCGCTGGCCATCTGCTCAAGCTCGTCGGCAATGCTCTGCACCACGGTCACGGTCTGTTGGACCACCGCAGCACCGCGCTGGGTATGTTCATCGGTCGCTCGGGAGGTCTCGAACGCCAGCAGCGCCGCGTGTGATTCGGCCTGGCGCTGCTCGACATCGGGGGTCACGTTGGTGGCGAACTTGACCACCCCATAGAGTTTGCCTTGGTCGTCGTAGAGCGGGTTGTAGCTGGCCTGTAACCAGATGCTGACGCCGCGGCTGTCGACACGCTGGAACAGCCCTGTTTTGTATACGCCGCGGTTGAGCTCAGACCAGAACGCTTGATAGCCGGCACTGTGGGTTTCACTGGGCAAGCAGAACATCTGATGATGCTTGCCGCGCACCTGCTCCAGACGATAGCCCATCACCTTGAGGAAATTTGCGTTGGCGTTGATCACCACGCCATCCAGGTCAAACTCGATCACCGCCATCGAGCGATCGATTGCAGTGCTGTAGCTGGATTGCTTGTGCGCCCGCAGCTTATAGCCGTCGATCTCCCGTTCAAGGCTCGCCAGCGATTCCCGCAGGGCGGCCAACTCACCTTCCAGCGCGGTCTGCTGTGCCTGAGACTTTTGCAAAAGCTGCTGGTGGATGCGGGTGCGCATGAACATCTAGGAGGCTCCGAGGGAGGATGCTGCGCGGCGGTAATCATAAAGGGGAGGGCAGCAGGTGGCGCTATTAAGCCATCACCCGCCGAATAATTGTACAAAAATATATTCTTGTACAACTTTACGCGCTACTGCCATTCGATCAACCACTGATTGGGGGACGTGCCTGTACGGTCTCGGCAACCGTTTCAGCGCGGCCGGCGCGTAGGATCGACGCTCTGCGCTGCTCATATTGTTCCAGCGTCAGGCCTTGACGGGCCAGGGCTTCAAGCTGCAATTGGCGGGTTTCTTCGGCGCTGTAGGGGCGCAGTTCGGGATGATTGGCACAGCCGCTTAGCACACTAATGCCAATGGCGATCAAGGTAGCGAAGAGCATGCGGGCTGTGATGGTCATTGAAGGTGGCTCCTTGTTTTGCGCGAGATTGGTGAGTGGCGAGTCGATGACGCAAGGTTAAGGAGGGGGTGTATTTTGTTGAAATTGCTTTGGTCGATAGTGGGTATTGGTTTTGCCTAAGGGTAGATTTGGCGCCGCTTGCGCGGTGCCAAGCTACAGGGCGCTCGAAGCCGTTCGATTATCGAGCACACATCGCGTCTGAGCGCTAAACCTTCCGCGATCAATGCCGAACGTAATGGGTAGTACATTTTTTTACCACTCGGATGCGTCGCCATGTCACTACGCCACCTCAACATCGCCACTCGCTCATACTTGAGCTTCAGCCTGATCGCCGCCCTGGTGGTGGTGCTCGGGCTGTTTTCCATCGACAAGATCTCCAGCATGCGCGAAGCGGTGGTGTACACCGAGCAGGTAACCAACGTCGGCACTCGCTACCTGGGCGAGGTGCGCAGCCACATGCTCGGCCTGCGGGTCATCACCCTGCGTATGGCCATCGCCCGCGATCCTGCCCAGCTGGCGCCAACCGTGGCGCGCCTGGAAGTGCTCAAGGGGCTGCTCGACAAAGGCGTAAAAGGTTACGGCGCAGTGCTGCCGGCAGCGGGCAAACCGGCGTTTGCCGAAATGCAGCAACTGATCGACCAGTACCGGGTGCTGCTCGACCAGTACAAGGACTTGTCCGAGCGCAACCAGTTGGCGTCGATGCAGACCATGCTCAGCGGCGCCATGCAGGACATCTCCAACCGCATCGGCGAGCTGTACGACAGCCTGGTCAGGTTCAGCAGCGAAGCCGCCGAGCAGCACACCGCTCAGGCCCGCGCCGATTACCAGCGGGCGCTGTACCTTACCTTCAGCGTCATTGGCCTGGTGCTGTTGCTGACCATTGCCCTGGCCTGGCTGCTGACCCGCAGTATCGTCAGCCCTCTGCGCGAAGCCATCCGCGTCGCGCAGAATATCGCCGATGGTGATCTCTCACATGCCGTACAGGCCACTGGCCGTGACGAGGCGACCCAGTTGATGCATGCCCTGGCGGCGATGCAGGCCAGCCTCAAGGATGCCCTGCGGCTGATCGGCGATTCCTCGCATCAGCTGGCGGCAGCCAGCGAACAGATGTCGGCGATTACCCAGCAGACCTCCGGCGACCTCAATCGACAGAGCGACGAGATCCAGCAAGCCGCCACCGCTGTGACCGAAATGAGCGTTGCGGTGGAAGAAGTGGCGCGCAACACGGTGAGCACCTCTGAGATCTCCCGCCAGTCGGAGGACGCTGCACGGCGCGGGCGTGAGCGGGTGGGCGAGGCAATCAATTCGATCAGCAAGATGAGCCACGATGTGCATGAGGCATCGCGGCAGATCGAGGCCCTGGCATTGTTATCGCAGCAGGTAGGCAAGGTGCTCGATGTGATTGGCGCGATTGCCGGGCAGACCAACCTGCTGGCGCTCAATGCGGCAATCGAGGCGGCGCGGGCGGGTGAAGCCGGACGGGGCTTTGCCGTAGTGGCCGATGAGGTCAGGGCGCTGGCGGCACGGACCCAGAGCTCGACGTTGGAGATCGAGGAGATGGTCAATGCCATTCGCGAGGGCACGGCGCGGGTCGTGGAGTCGATGCACAGCAACAGCCAGCAGGTCGGTCACACCCTGCAGGTGGCTGAGCTTGCCGGGCAAGCGCTGGATGAAATCACCAACGGCGCAACCACCATCCATGAGCGCAACCTGGTGGTGGCCAGCGCCACTGAAGAGCAGGCTCAAGTTGCCCGCGAGGTGGACCGCAACCTGCTCAACATCCGCGATCTGGCGGTGCAGACCTCCGAGGGCGCGGATCAGATCAGTGCGGCAAGCCAGGAATTGGCCAGCCTGTCGATTGGCTTGAGCGGCATGATGAAGCGGTTCCGCCTCTGAGCTGCGCTCAAGCGTGGCGACTAGGCAAGAAACTCAGACTCCGCAGGGCAAGCGGCCTGCTTGTCCTGCTGGATACTGGTGTACACCGCGAGACTGCACACCCCGACCAGCCCCACACTGGCTAGCAGGATATCGCCCAGCAGCATACCGACCAGCAGCAGCAATACGGTGATGCGAAAGAGGGTGGTCATGACTGCCTCCGATGCAGATGCGATGGTCTCCAGAGCCTCACCATAACGTCCTGCCCGCCAGAGTGCAGCCCGCTTGAGCGGAGCTGGCACTCCTTCCCTCTGATTTGGCAGATCGAGCGTCGCCGGCGCAGCCTCAGGGTGTGTAGGAGCGGGCTTGCCCCACGATGAGGCCAGACCCGCCACCCCCAACGCCGTAGCAATTAGCTCCCGGCATAGCCGACCGATTTCCCCGCCAACCGGCCACGCATCACGAAATACGCCGCCACCACAATCAACGACGTCACCGTGGTGAACCAGAACTGGAACCGCGACGCCGGATCGAATGCCTGAGTAACGATCACCGCCAACAGGGCGAACAGCGCAACGATGTTGGCGTACGGGAAGAACCACGCGCGGAACGCGCTCGGGTCCACCGGCTCATGCCGGGTTTTCCAGCGCATGGCCAAGTGGGCAATGATGATGAAGATCCACACGATCATCACGAACGTACCGCTGCTTTTGGCCAGGGTCATGAACAGGTCACCACCGCTGACGAAGTGCACGGTCAGAATCAACAAGCAGATACTCAAGCTGAGCAACAACGCGTTCAGCGGCACCCCTTTGGAGGTAGTGCGCGAGAACAACTTCGGCGCATGGCCACGCTGGCTCAGCGAGAACAGCATGCGCGAGTTGGAGAACATGAACGAGTTCATCACCGACATGAACGAGATGAACAACACGATCTTCATCGCCACCGCGGCACCGCTGAAGCCAGCCAGGGTGAACAACGAGACATACGGTGAGGCCAGGTTGGCGGTGTCGGTCCAAGGCAGGCACAGGATCAGGATCGACACGGAGCCCACATAGAACAGCATCACCCGCAGGATCACGCTCTTGATCGCGCGAATGACGTTCTTGCGTGGATTTTCCGATTCACCGGCCGCCACGGCGGCGATCTCACTGCCGCCCAGCGAGAAGATCACCACCACCACACCTGCCATGACTGGCGACAGGCCATTGGGCATGAAGCCGTCGTGAGCAGTCAGGTTGACCCAGCCAGGGGAGGGGATGTCGCTGTGCAGGCCAAGCAGGATCGAGATGCCCAGCGTCATGAAGATGACAATCGTGGCCACCTTCATTGCCGCCAGCCAATACTCCACTTCGGCGAAGGATCTGACCGAGTAGGCGTTACTCGCCATCAGTGTCACCAGCATGATGAAAGCGCCTGCCCAGATCGGTAGCCCTGGTAGAAAATCATTCAGGATTGCGCCTAGTAGCACTGCTTCCAAGGTGATGGTCAACATCGACTTGAACCAGTACAACCAGCCGACAGCAAAGCCTGCCCATTCGCCGAGGTAGGTGTTGGCGTAGGTCGAGAACGAGCCGGCATCTGGGTTGCGACAGGCCATCTCGCCCAGCATGAACATCACCAAGGTGACCACTATGCCGCCGATGAAGTACGACAGAATTGCGGCAGGCCCGGCTGAGGCAATCAGTTTGCCCGAGCCCATGAACAGCCCCGCGCCGATCACCCCGCCCAGCGCGATCATGGTGATATGCCGTTGTTTGAGGCTTTGCTTCAGACTGTTGGAATGCATTTCCTTGTCCTCTCTTATTATTCGGGAGGAGTCGGCGACAGTTGCGCAGCGCACCCAATCGGTGTCGCCCGCAGAGACTGTCGCCCCCCAACGCAAGCATCGTCGTGCGCCTGCGTCCACGCCCTGTAGCCTTTCTTTAGGCAATGGCTATCAGGCTGGCCACCTTGGACAAGGCTGGCGTGCATCTCAAGCGAATTCTGCGCACAACATCCTGCGAATTTTTCTTGAGGGCGGTGCTTGCAAAGCGGCGGCGACAGTCGATCCAGCTAGGGGAACTTGATCGGGTAGTTCGATCAGGCAATTGCCATTGCCATCGTATTGACGGCTGCCTGCCAGGCTTGTCGGCGCTATTCTTAAACCTCGAACCATCGAGGTATCTATCATGAACAGGTTGCTGCTAGGGCTAGCAATAACGCTGGTTGCTGGCTGTCAGACGCCGATGCCCGTCGCCAATCCGCAGATGGCCTGGGTCGATTTCTCGACGCCATTTCCCAACGACAGAGTGCTGATGGCCGAACGCTTGGATAAACAGCGCCTGCGCGATGGGCGGTTTTTTCAAGTGACCCCGGGTCGTCATGAACTGGTGGTCAGGTTCGATTACGAAGTCAACGGTGGCGCAGGCATCAGCCTGATGGGTGGCACCACGGTTCGCCAATGCTACCTGACCGTCAACTACCCGCATTTCCAGGCGGGCCAACGCTATGTTCTTGAGGCGCGCTCGATGGCACTGACGCCGGAAGCGCGGTTGTACGATGCCAAGGGCGAGGTGGTTGCAGAGGTTAGCGAGTTTTATTGCTTGATGTGATGCCTGCCGGCAGAGCGCTGGCAAACCAGGTCTTTGCCAAGCGCTGCAGTTCACCGTTAGCTTGCTCAGCCACCTTTCATGCGCCGTGCCATCAGAAATATCCCAAGGCCTATCAACGCGGTAACAGCACCGATGTAGCCAGTACTTGTCCACCCTAAACCGGCCGTGATCGCCATACCGCCAAGCCAGGGGCCGAGTGCATTGGCCAGGTTGAAGGCAGCGTGGTTGGACGCAGCAGCCAGGCTTGGAGCCTCGTGTGCAATGTCCATCAGGCGAATCTGCAACGGCGCGGCCAATGCGATCATCGTACCGACCAGCCCAATCCCGAAAAGGATCGACCAAAGCGAGTTAGCTGCGACGGTAAAGAACAGCAGCACGGCGATCGACCACACCAAGACGTATCCCACCGCGCGAAACTGGAATCGGTCGAATAGCTTGCCACCTGCGATGTTGCCAATGATGCCGCCGATCCCGAATGCTGCCAGGCCGAATGGAATCCACTCGGGAGAAACTTTGGTCACCTCGAGCATCGTTGGCGCCAAGTAGCTGAAAACGGTGAACGTGCCCGCAAAGCCAATGGACGCTATCGCAAGTGCCATCCAGACTTGCGGAAGACGAAACGCCTGAAGCTCCTTGCGCGGATCACTCCGGACTTCATCCTGAGGCTGAGGTACCAAGCGCCAGATCAGGGCAACGGTGCAAACGGCGATGGCCCCAACCAGCACGAATGCCGAGCGCCAGCCGAAGGATTGACCAAGGAACGTGGCGACTGGATTGCCTAGGAGCATGGCGAGGGTCAGCCCCATCATTACCCTGGCGACGGCGCCAGCGCGTTGGTTGGTCGGCACTATGCTTGAGGCCACCACCGCGGCGATACCGAAGTACGCGCCATGAGGCAGGCCACTGATGAAACGGAACGTGACCAGCCCACCGAAGGATGGCGCAAAGGCTGTGGCAAGGTTGCCGATAGCGTAGAGCGCCATTAGCAGGAGCAGCATGTGTTTGCGCAGAAGTTTGGCGCCCAGTATCGCGAGCACAGGTGCCCCAACCATTACGCCCAGAGCATAGGCACTGATCGCATGACCAACTTGAGGCTCACTCAGCTGCAAGTTCCGGGCAATTTCGGGCATCAGGCCCATGATGGCAAACTCGCCGGTGCCGATTGCAAAGCTCCCCAGAGCCATTGCCGCTTCCATCTTGGCAGCAGTGCTTCTGGCGGGCAGGGCAGGTGGCACTTGATGAACAGACATCTAAATCCTTAGCGAAACACGCTGAAGCGTTAAAGCTGCAGATGGTAGACAATACGCCATAGTCGCGTCGAGGGTAGTCGTCGCTGATTCTTTGAAGGCAGTATGCTTTTGCTGTGCATCAGCGTAGATAGAATGGCGACGGTGGCATCGAGGTTGACAATGTTATCCATGGGCTAATGGCCCAAGGCTTCGACAAGAGGACGTTATGGAGCGCCAACCCCCTGGCCCTATGCATGGCATGGATGTTCCGGCATCACACAATCAAGGCCATGCCTTTGCAACGGATGCATCAGAGCGTTTGCAGTTGGCACTCGATGCTGGCGCGATTGTCGGTACCTGGGTGTGGGATATCCCGGCTAACCGTGTGACCGCTGACGAGCGCTTTTCCAGATCCTTTGGACTGCCTGCGCACAAGTGCATGGCCGGCATTCCTATCGAGGAGGCGTTTTCGTCTATTCATCCAAACGACCGTGATCGCGTCTCGACCGACATCCAGGAAGCCATGCGTCGCGGCGGTGCCTACCGGTGTGAATACCGCGTTCGACAGCACGACGGTAGCTACCGGTGGATCGAAGCCAATGGCCGGGCGGAGCTCGATGAACAGGGCAGGGCGATCAGGTTTCCCGGGGTTGTCATGGATATTGAGTCCCGTCGCACAGCTGAGGCTGAGCGTGACAGGATGTCGGCATTGCTGCGCACATTCACTGCCGCCGTGCCCGGTGTTGTCTACGCCAAGGATCTGGAGGGCAGGCTACTTGTAGCGAACCATGGCGCCACGCAACTGATCGGCAAACCGCCAGAGTTTTACCTGGGCAAAACCGATCTGGAGTTTCTTGAGGACAAAGCCCAGGCACGTCAGGTCATGGAAACCGATCAGCGCGTGATGCAGGGTGGCAAAGCGGTGCAGATCGAAGAGCGGGTCGATATGCCGGACGGTACAGCGACCTACTGGTTATCAATGAAAGCGCCACTTTGCGACGATGCGGGGGAGGTCATTGGGCTGATCGGTTCGTCCATTGACGTGACTGCGCGCAAGAATGCCGAGTCGCAGCTTGTAGAACTCAATCGCACCTTGGAAGCACGGATCGAGGAGGCTGTGGCCGAGCGGGAAGCGGTTCAAGCGGCGCTTCGACAATCTCAAAAGATGGAAGCGGTTGGCCAGCTGACAGGAGGGATCGCTCACGATTTCAACAATCTATTGGCGGGGATCACAGGTAGCCTGGATCTGGTCAAGCGCCGTTTGAAGCAGCGGCGCATTGCCGATGTTGAACGTTATCTTGGGGTGGCCCAAGGCGCCGCCCAGAGAGCGGCATCGCTGACGCATCGGCTCCTGGCATTCTCTCGTCGCCAAACGCTGATGCCTCTTCATATCGACGTGAACAGCCTGATCAGCGATATGCAAGAGCTGATCAGCCGCACAGTAGGGCCCTCGATCAAATTGAAGGTGGAACTGAGCGCGAAATCGAGTATTTGCCTGGTCGACCCGGCACAAGTAGAGAACTCGCTGTTGAACCTGTGTATCAACGCCCGCGACGCATTAGCCAGCAGCGGCTGCATTGCCATTACCACGTTCAACCAAGAGTTGGTACTAGGGCCAGAATTGGATCCTGAACTGCCTCCCGGAAATTATTTGACGATTTGTGTCGCTGACGACGGAATTGGCATGAGCGCCCAGACGCTTTCCCGCGCATTCGAGCCGTTCTTCACCACCAAACCAGTCGGGGCCGGTACTGGTCTTGGCTTATCGATGATCTATGGCTTTGCCAAACAATCAGGAGGCCAGGTCAGGATCGAGTCAGTTGAGGATCACGGCACCCGTGTTTATCTTCAGTTGCCTAGCCAAACGGCCCGAATCACGGCGCCGGAGCGTATGGAGCCACTGGATGAGACGACATTATCTGCATCAGGTGAGACAGTGTTGGTCGTCGATGACGAGCCATCAGTGCGCATGTTTGTGAGCGAAATGCTAGATAACTGTGGGTACCGGGTTGTCGAAGCCGCCGACAGCCTCGCTGGCCTTCAGTTACTTTGTTCAGACACTCAAATCGACTTGCTCGTGACGGACATAGGCCTGCCGGGTGGTATCGACGGTAGACAAATGGCAGATGAGGGGCGTAGAGCCAGGCCTGGATTGCCAATTTTGTTCATGACGGGCTATGCGCAGCCAAATGTGCTCGACAGCGTCCAGCTTGAACCTTGCACTGCGGTGCTGACCAAGCCTTTTTCACTTGAGGCGCTAATGCTGAATATCAGGGCATTGCTCAGGAAAAACGGCTGCTAGATCGTGAGGATGTTGAGCGCCTGTGGGCGCGGGAGCGCCCGCGAAGTGGCCGGTCCAGTTAATCGGTCACGTGTCGAGACAGGCAACGGCGCTGCAGCGAGTGGGCTGCGTGAGGATATTACTAGATTTAACATAATATGCATTATGCGTAGTTTCGCATTAAGGTGCGGCCCTGGTTCCCACCAGATCCAAAGCCACGCCGCAGCCATCTACTGCTTCTGATCCAGCGCCTTACTCACTGCATTCACGAACAACGCCTGTTCGTCATACAACGAGCTCGGTGTCTCGGCATTCTTCCAGGTCGACCATTGCACCATCACCAGATGCTCAACCGGATTGATCGCGATCGTCTGACCGTAGATGCCCAGCGCCCAGAATGTTTGCTCGCTGGTAGCGGTCTTCTTCGGTTCGGCATCTGCATCCGGTGCCGGCGCGTTGTACCACCATTGGTAGCCGTACTGACCATTAGGTGCGGCTTTGGTTACCGAGCCTTTGGCTGTAGTCCAGTGCGTCGAGCGTGCAAGCCAATCGTTGGGCAGCAACTTTTCGCCGTTCGGCAATTGGCCGCCGCTGAGCACGAACTGGCCGAAGCGCCCCCAGTCACGCAGCGTGGCATTGAAGCCGTGACCACCCATGTCGACCTTACCCGGTACCAGTGCGTGCCAGACGCCATCTTGCTGCATGCCATAGCGGCTCCAGATCTGGCTTTCCAGGTACTTGGCGATGGTCTGGCCAGTGGCGTTCTCCAGCACGCGGCCGACCAGCCAGGCGCCGCCGGTGTTGTATGACCAGACTACGCCAGGCTTCACCCCGGGCTTGCGCTTGACCGATTTGACCAGGTTGAGCACGCAATCGTAAGGGTCTGGCTTGGCCTCGCATTGGGTCATGTGGGAGAAATCAGAGTCTGGCGATGCGTAATTTTCATCCCAGACCACACCTGAGGTATGTTGCATCAGCTGATGCAGGGTTACATCCTGCCACTCGGTGCCTTTGAGTTCGGGGATATACGCGGTGATCTTGTCGTCTACCGACTTGATCTTGCCGGCTTTTATAGCAACCCCCACCAGCACGCTGACTACCGACTTGGCAACTGAGCGTGAAGTCCACAGGGTCTGCGCAGTGTTGCCTTTGCCGTAGTATTCGTAAGCAATTTTGCCGTCTTTGAGCACCAACAGCCCGGTTACGCTCTGGTTTTCCAGGTAGTCGGCAAGTCCCTGGCGCTTGCCCTCCAGGCTGTATTGAACGTTGCTGAGCAGATGATCCGCTGCTGGTAACGGACTTGGGGTGGCGCCCTGGGTAGAAAATACATCCCCTTCGTACAGGCGGTAGGTATTACGGAACCCCACTACTCGGGTGTCCTGGTCCCAGGTCAGCATGTCCTTGGCTGGTGGCAGCACTTTGTCGAACGGCTGCGGGCATGTGTGCAGGTTGGGTACGCCGCACGGGCCCTTGCTATCGGCAGCCTGGGCGGTGCTGGCGGTAGCTGCCAGGGCTAGCGTAAGGATGGAAAAGACAGTGGACGGTTTGATTGTTATTGGTGTTGCCCGCATGGGGTTTTCCTCAAGTTTTGCTGTGCGTGGGACACTTCACGGGGCTAGCCCGCGCCCACCGTGAGTCTCAGCAACTTGAACGGCGCGGAAAAGAACAATAAATTGACTGCCACTAATACAAAAACTAATACCCCGAGGCGCGCATGGCCATCGACCGGCTTCCCCCACTCAATGCCATCCGTGCTTTCGAGGCCGCAGCGCGGCTTGGCAGTTACGTGGCGGCGTCAGAAGCTTTGCATGTGACTCAGCCTGCGATCGGTCGCCATGTGAAGAATCTGGAAGACTGGCTGGGTGTGCGTCTGCTTGAGCGCGGCCCGCGCGGCGTCACCCTGACGTTGCTAGGTGCGCACTATTACCAAGCGGTATCGCAGGCACTGCAGATCCTTGCCGACGCCAGTGCCCGCCTGGCCAGGCACGACAACCAGCGTTGGCTGCGCATCCTGTGCGTACCGGCCTTCGCTTCACGCTGGTTGACCCCGCGGATCGACAGTCTGCGCAAGCTGCGACCTGACCTGAAGATCGCCATCGAGCCCAATGCCTCGTTTACTGCAGTGGATGCCAGGCAAGCTGACCTGGGTATAGCCTATGGCTTGCCTGGCGAGCTATCGGGCGTGCGTGAGGTCTTGATTCGCCCGGCAGTGTTTGCCGTCTGCTCGCCCAGCTTTCTTGCGCAGTTGCCAGGGCCGCTGACGATTGCCGATTTGCCCCCAAACAAGCTGATTCACGTCGATGACGGCACATGGTGGAACAGCTGGTTCGCCGCCAATGGCCTGCGTGTGCGGGTCAAGTCCGATGCTTCGCACATGAGCAATGACATTGTGCTCAACCTCGCAGAACGTGGCCATGGCATCGCGCTGGCAACCGAGGTACTGGTTCAGCGCGAGCTTGAGCAAGGTACGCTGATACGCTGCCTGGATCAGGCAGCGCCGCTGGAAAGTTATCAGGTTCTCACGCCGTCCCAGGCACCAAACGAGGATGCGCTGTGGTTCATCAATTGGCTTAAATCCAGCCTGCGCGAGGCATTTCCCCAGGCCAGAGTTGAATCCGTGGGCGTTCTCCCATAAGGTACTGCCCTGCCCTATATTATAAGTTTCAGTGATAACTCAACTAAATATTCATTTAGTTGAGTTATATAATATTCAAAAGCACCCCATCCCTACTGAAACGCTCTCTACAAGGACGTCCATGAAGCTTCAATCGCTGTGCTGGCCTTTTTGGGCGCTCAGTACGCTAGCCTGCGCCGCAGTGCCCGATGACGGTCTGGTCTTCTCCCACAAGGACTGGGACCTCGCCTGCAACAAGTCTGGCCAGTGCATCGCGATGGGTTACTCCCCGGGCGATGGCATCGATGGCATCAGCCTGGGCCTGCAACGCGAGGCTGGCCCCAACACCGCTGTCACTGGCACGTTGATGTTCGCCAACCTCGGTGGCGAGCCCCCTGTCCCGCCGGTACAACTGGTGATCGACGAGGTGGTCGTGGGTACCCTGCGCGATGATGCTTCGGATTTTCATATCGAGCACGACCAGGTCTTGGCCCTGCTCGCTGCGCTGCCTGGCAGCACGCAGATCAAGGTGGTCGACTCCCGTGGGGCTGTGCGCACCCTCTCGGATGCCGGCGCTGCGGCAGTGCTGCTGAAAATGGATGAAGTTCAGGAACGGCTCGGCACGCCAGGCGCGCTGGTCAGCCGCGGCGCTGAGGATGAGCAGCTGGTACCAGGGCCAAGGCGCGCAGCGCCGCCTATCGAGCGCCCGCCCTTGGTTGACAATCGCCCTGAAGACCAGGCCTTAGCGCAACTCCCGGTCTTGCGCCAAGCCCTGCGCCAGACCTTGACCGGCCCTCGCCAGTGCCCCGATCTACAAGACTCCAGCCGTGCGCTGCCACTGACCGTGGAGCGGCTCGATGAGCAGCGTGTGCTGGTCGCCACGCAATGCCGGGCCAACAGCTTCAACACGGCCAACGGTTACTGGGTGGTCCAGGATCAGCCGCCCTACGCTGCGCAATTGGTCACCACTGAAGCCACACAATTCGAACGGCGCATGGCCCAGATCAGTTCCTGGCAAAAGAAGCGCGCCCTGGATGACTGCTCCACGCTGTCGTTCTGGGTTTGGAACGGTGCGCAGTTCGAGCTGTGGTACCGCAACGGTTACAACCGCTGCCGAGGCTTCAGATACGGCGCTTGGGGGATGCCGACCTACGTACGCTGAGCTTCAGGCCAAGCCGCCGAAACGCTTGTAGAAGCTCTCGTTGACATCCGGCAACGGCCCGTCGGCGGTCTCCAGGGCGCTGTTCAGCCACTCCTCGGCCTTGGCGCACACCAGTCGATACAGGTTGCGGCACAGCTGGCGGGCAGCCCTGCCCTCCCAATCGCCCGGCAGCAACTCATCTGGCAGTTGTGGGTCACGCAGCAGTAGCCGGCGATATTCATGGATCAGCAGTGTGCGCGCCAGGAAGCAGTCCTGGGCGTCAAGCGCTTGCTGTTCCTTGAGGGCTTGCCACAGCGGCCGGAACAGGCGGATGAACTCGCTGTAATGCTCGCCCAGCTCCTCGATCCGCCAGCTTTCGCGAACCTGGGCGCGCATGGCTTTAGAGGCCAGCACTTCCTGGGTGTGGGTTTCAAAGACGATGCTGTCGTCGGTGGCGTCCAGCTCACGCAAGGTTGCGGCAAGATCGCTGCGGTCGGCGCGCGGGCAGCCCAGCACGTTCGGCGCGATCGCACCATAACCTTGCCACTCCAGCTCTTCGCGAACGGCCTTGCGCTTGCTGGCCTCCAGTTGCGACAGCAAGACCAGCGTCCAGGCGCCATCCCAGGCCGGCAGGCTTGGGCTGTAGACCCGCTTGAAGGCCTTTTCGAAACGCCGCCGGCCAGTGCCGGTGAGGCTGTAGTAGCTGCGTCGGCCGACTTTTTCGGCGGTCAACCAACCTTCTTTGCTCAAGCGGAAGATCGAGGTACGGATCAGCCGCTCATTGATGCCGATTGGCTCGAGCAGATTGATCAAGCTGCCCAGCCACACCGTGCCGCCATGCGGCTCGATGGCGTCGCCATACAGGGTGATGATCAGCGAACTGGCGCGGATTGGCGTCTGTTCCTGGAAACGGGTGATCAGCGTATTAAGGGGGGCAAGGCTGCTCATGGGAGAACTGGAAGCGGATGGAACCCCGACTATACCTGCACGCCGCCCTGCCTGGCCATTACGTGGCAACGCTTGGTTCATGCCCCCTGCTCCGCTTTTGGGCGCAAGCCCGAGTCACCCATGCGCGGTCGCAGCGCTTGGACTTCGGTCAGCGGCGGGCACTCGACCAGCGCGGCCATGCAGCGCTTGGCCAGCAGCTGATATTCGGCGGTACCCCGTTGCTTCCAGGCGATTTCCTGGTCGCTGAGCGTGCGTTTGGCCTGGGCCGGTGAGCCGACCACCAGGCTTTGCTCAGGGCATTGGAAACCTGCCTTGACGAACGCCGTGGCGGCGACGATGCAGCGTGGCGCGATGTAGGCGCCATCCATCACCACGGCGTTCATGCCCACCAGGGCGTCCTCACCTACCCGGCAACCGTGCAGCACCGCGCCGTGGCCGACATGCCCGTTGCGCTCTATGACCGTATCGCCGCCAGGGAAGCCATGCATCACGCAGGTGTCCTGCAGATTGGCGCCCTCCTCCAGCACGATGCGGCCAAAGTCGCCGCGCAGTGAGGCCAATGGCCCTACGTAGCAGTGTGGACCAATGATCACGTCGCCAATCAGCACAGCGCTTGGGTGTACGTAGGCAGTGGGATGGATTACCGGTGTCAGGCCGTCCAGTCGATAGCAAGGCATGTCACACCTCTCCACATGATTCGGAATGTGTATCGATCATGTATCACAATAAAACTGATCGTCAATCTACAATTTCCTGTATCGCTTTCGTGGGCTCGTTAAATGGGTCATTAAAACCCTTATTTTGCTGCATATCTGCTGATAAAGGCTGAATCTTGTGAAAAGCATCAACTCACTACTAGACACACAAAACAATTATCCAGTTGCAGTTATGTATCGCATAAGGCATATACTTGGCTCACCTGAGCAGGCGTCGCGCTGCGCCCCCTGCTCCTGCGGACAATTCCAATAAATGCCGGCCTCAAGGCCGTGCGTGCAGCCTGAGGAACCCAACATGCCTCGCTACCTCGTTGTGCAGGCGCCTGAGGACGGCGTCCGTCTGATCACCCTGCAACGGCCCGAAGCGCTCAATGCGCTAAATACCGAACTGCTCGCGGAACTCGCCGCCGAGCTGGACAGCGCCGACCGCGACCCGGCGATCGCTGTGGTGGTAATAACCGGCAACCGGAAAGCGTTCGCCGCCGGTGCCGACATTCGCGAGATGGCCGAGCGCGACCTGGTCGGCATCCTCAATGACCCGCGGGTCGCCCATTGGCAGCGGATCGCCGCCTTCTCCAAACCGCTGATCGCCGCCGTCAACGGCTTCGCCCTGGGTGGCGGTTGTGAGCTGGTGATGTGCGCCGACATCGTCATCGCTGGCGAAGATGCACGTTTCGGCCAGCCGGAAATCAACCTGGGCATCATCCCCGGCGCCGGCGGCACCCAACGTTTGTTGCGCGCAGTCGGCAAGCCGCTGGCGATGCAGATGGTGCTGACCGGCGAGTCGATCAGCGCCCGCCACGCCCAGCAGGCCGGGCTGGTCAGTGAAGTCAGCCAACCCGAGCTGACCGTTGAGCGCGCCATGCAGATTGGCGCGGCGATTGCCCGCAAGGCGCCGCTGGCGGTGCGTTTGGCCAAGGAAGCGCTGCTCAAGGCCGCAGACACCGACCTTGCCACCGGCCTGCGCTTGGAGCGCCACGCGTTCACCCTGCTGGCCGGCACCGCCGACCGCGCCGAAGGCATTCGCGCCTTCCAGGAAAAACGCCCGGCCCATTTCCAGGGCCAGTAATCGGCCCCTTCCCATCGACTGACGGAGCGAGTCTGCAATGACTTTCGAGCACATCCTGTTTTCCATCGAGGACGGTGTCGCCCTCCTCTCGCTGAATCGGCCCGACCAGCTGAACAGCTTCAATACCCAGATGCACAAGGAAGTGCGCGAGGCCCTCAAACAGGTGCGCCAGGCCCCGCAAGTGCGAGTGCTGCTGTTGACGGGTGAAGGCCGCGGTTTCTGCGCCGGCCAAGATCTGTCGGATCGCAATGTCGCACCAGGCGCGCAGATGCCCGACCTGGGCGAGTCGATCGAGCAGTTCTACAACCCGATGATCCGCACCCTGCGCGAGCTACCGATGCCGGTGATCTGCGCAGTCAACGGCGTGGCGGCGGGGGCCGGGGCGAATATCCCGCTGGCCTGCGATCTGGTCCTGGCAGCGCGCTCGGCAAGCTTCATCCAAGCCTTCTGCAAGATCGGCCTGGTGCCCGATTCTGGGGGCACCTGGCAATTGCCGCGGCTGATCGGCATGGCCCGGGCCAAGGCGTTGGCCCTGCTCGGTGAGCGATTAAGCGCGGAGCAAGCCGAACACTGGGGGCTGATCAACCGGGTGGTCGATGATGCTGCGCTGCGCGACGAGGCCCTGAGCTTGGCACGCCACCTGGCAACCCAGCCGACCTACGGCCTGGCCCTGATCAAGCGCGCCCTGAATGCCAGCTTCGACAACCGCTTCGACCAGCAGTTGGAGCTGGAGCGGGACCTGCAACGCCTGGCCGGGCGCAGCGAGGACTACCGCGAAGGCGTCGCTGCGTTCATGGACAAACGCCAGCCAGCATTCAAGGGGTGCTGACATGAGTGTGTTCAACACTAATACCCGGGTTGCAGTGATCGGCGCCGGTGCCATGGGCGCCGGCATCGCTCAGGTGGCGGCCCAGGCCGGTCACCCGGTGCAGCTCTACGACAACCGCCCCGGCGCGGCGGCCCAGGCGCTGCAAGGTATCGATCGGCAGCTCGGGCAGCTGGTCGACAAAGGCAAGCTCGACGCCGCCGAGCGCGAGGCGATCAGCGCTCGCCTGCAGCCGGTCGAATCGATAGAAGCATTGGCCGATGCACAGCTGGTGATCGAGGCCATCGTCGAGAACTTGCAGGTCAAGCAGGACTTGCTGCGCCAACTCGAAGCACTGTGCGCCGACGATTGCATCCTCGCCAGCAACACCTCATCGCTGTCGATCACCAGCCTTGCGGCGGGGCTGCGCCGGCCGCAGCGGGTAATTGGCATGCACTTCTTCAACCCCGCGCCGGTCATGGCGCTGGTCGAGGTCGTCAGCGGCCTTGCCACTGATCCGCAATTGGCTGCCCGGCTGTATCAACTGGCCAAGGCCTGGGGCAAGCAGCCGGTCCATACCCGTTCCACCCCTGGTTTTATCGTCAACCGGGTCGCGCGGCCGTTCTACGCCGAAAGCCTGCGTCTGCTCCAGGAAGGCGCGGCGGACTGCGCCACCCTCGATGCGCTGCTGCGCGATGCAGGCGGTTTTCGCATGGGCCCATTCGAGCTGACCGATTTGATCGGCCACGACGTCAACTATGCCGTGACCTGCTCGGTGTTCGATGCGTTCTATGGCGACTTCCGCTTCCAACCTTCGCTGGTGCAAAAAGAGCTGGTCGATGCCGGCCGCTTGGGGCGCAAGAGCGGCCAGGGTTTCTACGACTACCGCGAAGGCGCCGAGCGCCCGCCGGCAGCTGAGCTTCAGAGCACGGCGCGCGTCGATCGTTGTGTGGTGGAAGGTTGCCTGGGGGTGATGCAGCCATTGCTGCAGCGGCTCAAAGCCAGTGGCATCAGTGTCACTGAACGTCCAGGCAATGGCCTGCTGCGCGTGGGCGATGCGACCTTGGCGCTATCTGACGGTCGCCTGGCCAGCCAGCGCGCACGCGAAGATGGCCTGAGCAACCTGCTGCTGGTCGATCTTGCTCTGGACTACACCAGCGCAGCGCGCATCGCCATCAGCAAGGCGGCGGACACCACCGCCCAAGCGCAGGACCAGGCGATTGCCCTGCTGCGCCAAGCAGGTTTCAGCGTGAGCGAGGTGGCCGACCTACCAGGCCTGGTGGTGCTGCGAACCGTGGCAACCCTTGCCAACGAGGCGGCGGACGCCGTGCTGCAAGGCGTCGGATCAGCCGCTGATATCGATCTGGCCATGCGCGCTGGCGTCAACTACCCCTGCGGCCCGCTGGCCTGGGCTGAGCACATTGGCCTGGGCTACACCCTGCGCGTGCTGCAGAACCTGCAAAGCAGCTATGGCGAAACCCGCTATCGCCCTTCCCTGCTGCTGCGTCGCGTGCATGCCCAAGGAGGCCATCTGCATGACTGAAAGCCAACGCACCCCCGATGAACTGGCCCGCGCCTGTAGCGATGCGATGTTCTCCCGCGACCGAGCAACCCAGGCCATGGGCGCTCGCCTGCTCGACAGCGGCCCAGGCCGTGCGCGCCTGAGCATGCAGGTCCGGGCAGACATGATCCAAGGGCACGGCACCTGCCATGGCGGTTACCTGTTTGCCCTGGCCGACTCGGCGTTCGCCTTCGCCTGCAACAGTTACGACGAAGCCACGGTGGCCCAGGGCTGCAGCATCGATTACCTGGCCCCGGCGGTTGAGCACGATGTACTCACTGCCACTGCCAGCGAACTCAGCCGCAAAGGCCGCACCGGCCTGTATGACGTCAGGCTGGAAAACCAGCGGGGTGAGCTGATTGCCCTGTTCCGCGGTAAATCCTACAAAGTGCGCGGCACGGTGCTGGCGCAGGAGAGCAAAGATGACTGACCAGACCCGCAACGATGCGCTGATCATCGACGCCGTGCGTACGCCCATCGGCCGCTATGGCGGTGCCCTCAGCACGGTACGCGCCGATGACCTTGCAGCTGTGCCGATCAAGGCGCTGATGGCGCGTCACCCGCAGTTGGACTGGAGCGCTATCGATGACGTGATCCTTGGCTGCGCCAACCAGGCCGGGGAAGACAACCGCAACGTGGCCCGCATGGCCACCCTGCTCGCCGGGTTGCCGCAGGCGGTACCGGGCACCACCCTCAATCGCCTGTGTGGCTCAGGGCTGGACGCCATCGGCAGCGCAGCCCGCGCCCTGCGCTGTGGCGAGGCTGGGCTGATGCTGGCAGGCGGGGTCGAATCGATGTCGCGCGCGCCCTTTGTCATGGGCAAATCCGAGCAGGCGTTCGGCCGTGGCGCCGAGCTGTTCGATACCACCATCGGCTGGCGTTTCGTCAATAAGCTGATGCAGGCCCAATACGGCATCGACTCGATGCCTGAGACCGCCGAGAACGTTGCCGCCCAGTTCGCTATTTCCCGCGCCGATCAAGATGCATTTGCCTTGCGCAGCCAGCACAAAGCCGCTGCTGCCCAGGCCCGCGGCCGTTTGGCGCAGGAGATCGTGCCGGTCGAAATTGCCCAGCGCAAAGGCCCGGCGAAGCTGGTCGAGCACGACGAGCATCCGCGTGCCGACACCACCCTGGAGCAACTGGCCAAGCTCGGCACGCCGTTCCGCGAGGGTGGCAGCGTTACCGCTGGCAATGCGTCGGGCGTCAACGACGGTGCCTGTGCGCTGTTGCTGGCCAGCAGCGCAGCCGCCCGCCGCCATGGTTTGCAAGCGCGCGGCCGGATCGTCGGCATGGCGGCGGCGGGTGTCGAGCCGCGAGTCATGGGCATTGGCCCGGTGCCGGCGACCCACAAGGTGCTGGAACTGACCGGCCTGGCCTTGGCCGACATGGATGTCATCGAGCTCAACGAAGCCTTCGCCGCCCAAGGCCTGGCAGTGCTGCGTGAGCTGGGCCTGGCGGACGACGACCCGCGGGTCAACCGCAATGGCGGTGCCATTGCCCTCGGCCACCCGCTGGGCATGAGCGGGGCGCGGCTGGTCACCACGGCGCTGCACGAGCTGGAAGAAACTGACGGGCGCTACGCCCTGTGCACCATGTGCATCGGCGTCGGCCAGGGCATTGCCCTGATCATCGAGCGCCTCAGACCAACGGACTGAGACTGAACCTGCTACGGGCAGTATGCTGCCCGCATGACACTCAAGGCCTCTGCGCCTACGTACAAGAACAATTCGAGTGAAGCCATGAACATGTACCACGATGCCGAACGCGCCTTGCTGGACCCGATGGAAACCGCCAGTGTCGATCAACTGCGCCAGCATCAGCTGGAGCGCCTGCGCTGGAGCCTGAACCACGCCTACGCCAATGTGCCGCTGTACCGTCAGCGTTTTGCTGAGTCTGGCGCGCACCCTGATGACCTGAAATCACTGGAAGACCTGGCCAAGTTCCCCTTCACCGGCAAGAACGACCTGCGCGACAACTACCCGTACGGCATGTTCGCCGTGCCCCAGCAGGAAGTGGTGCGCCTGCACGCCTCCAGCGGCACTACCGGCAAGCCGACGGTGGTCGGCTATACCCAGGCCGATATCGACACCTGGGCCAATGTCGTCGCCCGCTCGATCCGCGCCGCGGGTGGGCGCAAGGGCGACAAGGTGCATGTCTCCTATGGCTATGGGCTGTTCACCGGCGGCCTGGGCGCGCACTACGGCGCCGAGCGCCTGGGCTGCACGGTCATCCCCATGTCCGGTGGCCAGACTGAAAAACAAGTGCAGCTGATCCGCGATTTTCAGCCTGACATCATCATGGTCACACCCTCCTACATGCTCAACCTGGCTGACGAGATCGAGCGCCAGGGCATCGACCCGCATCAGCTCAAGCTGCGCCTGGGGATCTTCGGTGCCGAGCCTTGGACCGACGAACTGCGTCGCTCCATCGAGCAGCGCTTGGGGATCAATGCCCTGGATATCTATGGCCTGTCGGAAATCATGGGCCCAGGGGTTGCCATGGAGTGCATCGAAACCAAGGATGGCCCGACCATCTGGGAGGACCACTTCTACCCCGAAATCATTGACCCGATAACCGGTCAAGTGCTGCCCGATGGTCAGTTGGGTGAGTTGGTGTTCACCTCGCTGAGCAAGGAGGCGCTGCCGATGATCCGCTACCGCACCCGCGACCTCACCCGCCTGCTGCCCGGCACGGCGCGGCCGATGCGGCGGATTGGCAAGATCACCGGGCGCAGTGACGACATGCTGATCATTCGAGGGGTCAACGTGTTCCCCACGCAGATTGAAGAGCAGGTGCTGAAAATAAAACAGCTTTCCGAGCTTTATGAGATTCACTTGTATCGCAATGGCAATCTCGACAGCGTTGAGGTGCATGTCGAGTTGCGCGGCGAATGCCAGGCGCTGGATGAGGCGCAGCGCCAGCAGGTGGTTGGCGAATTGGGCCGGCAGATCAAGACTTACATTGGCATCAGCACCCAGGTATTGCTCAAGCCTTGCGGCACCTTGAAGCGTTCGGAAGGTAAGGCTTGCCACGTTTACGATAAACGCCTGGCTAGCTGAGTCTTCGCTGGTCCCCCAGCCCCGGCCAATGGCCGTCATGCTGTTCACTTAAGATTTTGGGGCCGCTTCGCGCCCCTTCGCGGGCAAGCCCGCTCCCACAGGGATAGCGCCGCTCTCGCGGTCGGCGCCGTACCTGTGGGAGCGGGCTTGCC
>Ga0247821_10000030_pt1 | contig 72251 bp, 66 predicted proteins | sample 13C_Glycerol_Day_FD_192481 | JGI IMG/M metagenome (GOLD analysis project Ga0247821, IMG submission 192481) | Soil microbial communities from agricultural site in Penn Yan, New York, United States - 13C_Glycerol_Day14 | ecosystem: Environmental > Terrestrial > Soil > Agricultural land | place... | reverse complement strand
GTGCTGTCGTAGCGATCGGCGACATAGCCGCCCAGCAGGTTGCCAAGGATCGTGCAGCCACCGAACATCAGCATCGCCAGCCCTAGCAGCTGCACGCCTCCCTCGGTCACCTCCAGCACAAACGGTGACACATAGGTGAAGAATGAGAACACCGCCACGCTGACCAACATGGCAATCCCCGCAGCCGACAGCAGCGCGGTGTGCATGATTGCCGCCAGACTGGCAATCGGCCCACCCTGCGGGGCAGTCTGGGGCGCGCCCTCGCTGGGCATCAGCCGCAGCAGCCCAATCACGCTGAACAAGCCCAGCCCACCCAGCACGACAAAAATCACCCGCCATGACCAGAAGCTGCCCAGCACGGTGCCAAGCGGCACACCCAGCGCCAACGACAAGGTCAGGCCGATCCACACCACTGACAGCGCGCGGCCGGCGCGCGCCGGCTCGACCAGTTTGACTGCAACGTTGGAGGCAACGGCCATGAACACCCCATGGGCCAGGCCAATCAGGAAGCGCAGCAGGTACAGCGCCAGTAGTTGATCGACTTTAGCCAGCAGCAAACTGCCCAGGCCGAGCACCGCCAGGGTCATCAGCAATACCGCGCGATCGCGCCAGGTCACCAGCAGCGCAGTGAGAATCGGTGCGCCAATGGCAGCGCCCAAGGCATACGCGGCAATCGCCGAACCTACTGCGGTGATTGGGCTGCCAAGGTCGTCAGCCATGACCGAGACCAGACCGGCGACGACGAATTCAGACAGGCCAAATGCGAAAGTGCACAGCGAAAAAACGTAAATGACGATAGGCATTGGTGTATCAGACTCATCCTTGAGTGAAGGAGAAGGTTAACGGATGTCGGCGTTGCAGGCGAGGCGATCAAGGCTGACCCGCCGCGCCAGCTCCAGGGCTTGCTCACCGTTCAGGCGTGGGTCGACCTTGCTCAGGTAGCACTGGCCGAGGTCGCTCGCTTGCAGATCGGCGGGGCCGCCGAGGCATTCGGTGACCGCCTCGCCGGTCATTTCCAGGTGCAGGCCGCCGAGGATCGAACCGTGCCGGGCATGCACCCGGAAGGCCATGGCGATTTCCGCGAGGATGTCGTCGAAGGCGCGGGTCTTGGTGGCGCAGGGCAGGGTGCGGGTGTTGCCGTGCATGGGGTCGCACAGCCACAACACCTTGGCATCGGCGCGCTTTAGCGCATCGATCAGCGCACCTAGACGCTCCCCCAGTAACAGCGCGCCCATGCGGTGGATCAGGGTCAATCGGCCTGGCTGATTGCCCGGGTTGAGGCGCTCGACCAACTGCAGCAGGTCACTGGCCGTGGTGTCGGCACCGACCTTGACCGCCAGCGGGTTGTCCACCCCACGCAGGTACTCCACATGGGCGCCGTCGGGCTGGGCGGTGCGCAGGCCGATCCAGGGCAGGTGGGTGGACTGGTTGAGCCAGCGGCCATCGGCCTGTTGGCGGGTCAGGCTTTGCTCATATTCGAGCAGCAGGGCCTCATGGGAGATGAACAGGCTTCGCTCGGCCAGGTTGTCGCTGTGCATGATGGCCTGGATCGCCCGGGCATGCTCCAGGGTACTGGCGGAGTGGGCGTAGGCCTGTAGCAAGCGGGCAGGATCAGCCCGGCGTGCCTGCGGGCAGAACTCGGCTTGGTTGACGATATCGCCGCGATAGACCGGCAAGCTCAGGCCACCATGGGTCTCGATATCACTGGAGCGCGGTTTGGCATATTGCCCAGCCAAGCGGCCGATCTTGATCACCGGCCGTTGCAGGCCGGGCATCAGCGCCTGGCTCATGTGTTCCATCAGCACCAGCAGGCGCTTGAGCGCAGCGGGGTCGGTGTCGGCAAAGGCCTCGGCGCAGTCGCCGCCTTGCAGGACGAAGGCACGGCCCTGTTGCGCCTGAGCCAAGCGGGTTTTGAGCAAATCGATTGATTGCGCACTGACCAGCGGGGCGGCTTGGCGCAGGTGGGTAGCGGCCTGGCGCAAGCCCTGGGCATCGGCATAGTGGGGTTGCTGGGCGGCGATATGTTCGCGCCATGAATCGGGTGTCCAGGCCGTCTGGCCGTCCAGCACCTGGGCGCATGTGCTCAACATGATCTGTGTCTCCCTGAATGATCGTCGCTCAATCTGCAAGTGCTGCAGGTGGCGGCGATAGTGCGCAGTGACGACACAGCTTGGGAAATACAATAAACGTCTTTATCTGATACTCGGCCAACACCCCCGTGGCGTCGGCGGATGGTTATTTTGTGGCCTCGCTTCCTACGCTAAATCATTGTATTTCAAGGGCAACTAATACTTCGCGACTCTCACCGCAGGGTCGAAAATAGTATTTTACTCAGCGCAGGCACTCGCCAATTCTCGTCGCGACTTATTCGAGAGGGGCGGGTCGATGTTAGTTCACACGGATCATGATTACGCTGTCGTTAAGGACGCCGAACGCGAACTTCGACAGCAACTCGGGCGCATACCCGAACAGGCTTTTTATACCGGCAAGTTGCACGCGGCCTGGGAGCGTGCTCGGGCCAGCACCTTCTACAGGGATTTGCCAGCCTTCAGCCTGGCAGCCTTTGACCAGCTGCAACCGACCGCCAAGGCCTGCCTCAAGGCACGGCCGCTGGACTTTTGCACCGTAGTACTTGGCGATGCTGCCAAGTATTACGCCACCACCGGCACCACAGGTGAGCCGACACCCACCCCGCGCCTGAAACAGGACATCATCTGGAACGCCATCAGCGTTGCCAGTCACTGGCGCTCGCTGTTACCGGCCGGGGCGCGGGTGGCCAACCTGATGCCCTCGGACATCGTCCCGGTCGGTGACTTGATCGCCAATGTCTGCGAATACCTGGATGTCTCCCATGTGCGGCTGTACCCGTTCACCACCGGCATCACCGACTGGGAACGGGTGTGCAAGACCTTCGCCACCTACCAACCCACGGTATTGTTCATCGCCCCAGGCGTACTGGTGCAACTGACCCGTTACCTGAAGCAGCGCGACATGCTTGCCGACTTCGCCCAGTCGGTGCGTTCTATCATGCTGTTGGGCGAGGTCAACACCCAGCCGTTTCGCCAGCGCCTGGCGCGTTGGTGGCAGTGCGAGGTGTTCGACGCAAGCTACGGCAGCACCGAGACCGGCACCTTGGCGGCGGTGGGCGACGATCAGGTGATGCGCCTGGCCACTGCGACCAACTACTTCGAACTGCTGCTGGCCGATGGCCGCGTGGTCGCGCCAGCCCAGGGCCTGACTGGGCGTTTGTTGGTCACGCCGCTGAATCTCTACGCCCGGCCGCTCCTGCGCCTGGACACCGGCGACAGTGTCACCATCACCGGTGGCTGTGAGCCAGGGCAGATCAGCCCGACCCTGCTGATCAATGGCCGCGACAATGACAGTGTCACGGTCAGCGGTGTCGGCCTGGAAATCCGGGCCGTGGAAGAGGTGGTGTACGGCAGCTGCGACGCGACCGGCTACATGATCGAAGTCGACCGTGACAGCGACACCGCGGCACTGATCCTGGAGCGTGATGTGCTTTGGGACAATGACCAGGAGGGCGCCCTGCAGCAGCACCTGCAAGCCCAGTCCGAGGCGCGCATGCGCCTGCGCTGGAGCCGCATCCTGTTCGTCAACAATCTCTCGGCCCTGAGCAAGAGCGGCGCTTCGCAGAAAAGCTGGAAGAAAACCAACCTGCGTTTTGTCGGTGGCCAGCAATGAACGAGCGTTTGCTGCAACAGCCGCGCTTCCCGCAAGGGCGAGGCCTGGCTAACCATCAACCGGATTTGTGGTGCACCTACGCGGCAATCCGCAGCCTGGCCTGGATCGAGCGGCTGCCCAGCGCGAACGTGGCGCAGCTGCAGGCCTATATCCAGTCTCGGCGCAACCGTGATGGCGGCTATGCCTGGAGCAAAGGCATGCCCTCCGATGCCTGGGCGACATTCTATTGCACCGAAACGCTCAAGGATCTCGCCGCGCCGGTCGATCAGCGCGAGGCTACCGCGCAGTGGATCGATACCCTGTTCGATGGCGACGCCTATGCCATGTGCCCAGGGCAAACCGCAGATGCCTGGGCAACTCACTATGCACTGCGCACCTTGTTGGACGTGTGCAATGGCCAGGTACGCGACGCCGACGCCCTGTACCGCTGGCTCGACGGCTTGCAGTGCGCCAACGGCGGCCTGAGCTGGTCAGCTGATTTCGCCAAGCGTGATGTGGCCGATACCCGCGCCTGCTTCTACGGCGTGATGGCCGCCCGCGCCCTTGCACGAGCGGGCCTGCGCGCACCGGCCTGGGACCGGCCGCGGCTGATCGGCTGGCTGCAGGCGCAGCAAGTTGAGGCAGGCGGCTTTCGCTTCAGCGAGACGGCGCAATCGCCGTGCTTGTGGGCGACCTATCGCGCCACCGCAAGCCTGGCCGAACTCAACGCGCAGCCGCTGGATCAACAGCGCTGCGTGGCCTGGATCGAGGCCCTGCGTGGGCCAGGTGGCGGATTCGTGCGTTGGGATGGTTACGACGGCGAGGATGTCTGGGCGGTGTTCTGCGCCGTGGGCTCGCTCAAGGCGATGGGCCAACCGGTTGAGCATATGGCCGATGCGCTGGCGTCGTTCATCGCTACCCTGGCCATGCCCCAGGGTGGCTACAGCTACCGTGAAGTGAGCAGCGCCGCCGATGTCTTGAGCACCGCAGCGGGCCTGCTCGGCAATGGCTTTGGCGATGATGATCGTGATGCTGCGTTGCGCTGGATCGAAGGCTGCCAGATGCCCAATGAAGCCGGGATCATGTACATGCCCGGGCGTGGCGCCGAGCTGCGCTGTACTGCTTGGGGCCTGGCCGCTGGGGCGTTTGCCGAGCAGCCAAGGGCGCGCCAGGCCATCGGCCAGTGGCTGGCCTCGTTACAGAACCCCGATGGTGGTTTCGGTTTCTGGGAAGGGCGCGGCTCGGATCTGGTCTCCAGCGCCTCGGCGGTGTCGATCCTGCAAGCGCTGAACGACAGTGCCGGGGTGGATCTGCCCAGCCTGGAACGCTTCGTGCGCAGCTGCCGCCGCGAGGAGGGCGGTGTAATTGCCTATTCGGCCTATCCCCGAGGCCAGTCGTCCTTGCGCGCGGGGTTGCAGGCATTGGGCTGCCTGGCCTATCTGGGCCTGGACGTGAAGGCCGAGGCTGCGACGCTGCTCGCCGCGCACAAAGTGCGCCAAGGTGGCTTTGCCAATCAGGGGCAGCGCATCCCTGATTTGCTCAGCACCTATCAGGCGCTGGCGTTGGCGCTCGCCCTTGAGTTGCCGATCGATATCCCGCACCTGGGCTTTTTCCTCGACAAGGTCGGCGCTGGGCAGGGCTTTGCCTGGTCGCCGTTGTACCTGGAGGGCCAGGACGCACTGTCTGCCTGTCTGGGCCAGCTATTGCTGGCGTTGGTCAACGGCGCACGTACGCAGCTACCCAACCTCCACCTCTCCTAAGGACTGGCCCATGCCCACCATTACTGTCGCCTGCGCGCCGTTGGCGCTGATCGAGCGTAAGCGCATCGCCCTGGGCTTCACCCGGGTGTTCAAGGAGCTCGGCGCCGACCCTGCGCACTGCATGGTGTTCTTCGCCCCCTTGCCGCTGGACTGCGTGTTCAGCGCCGGCATGCCGCTGCCCAGCGTCGATCGCCAGGGCAAGCCTGCGCAATTTCACCTGCGCATCACCTGCTCTGAAGAGCGCGACGCGCTCGCCCAGCAGGTGCTGGCCGACGGCTTGTATGCCGGGCTACGCGCCACTTACAGCGGCGCATTCATTTATTTGCAATTCGACCCCATCGCGCCTGCACAGGTGTTCTACAGCGCAGGTTCCGCGCTGATCAACGCAGGCTCACCACAAGGAAGCACACGCTCGTGAATACCCTCTCTATTGAACAGCGCATTCGTCACACGCTTGAGCAACTGCTCGGCGCCGAGGTCGCCTGCCTCGATCGCCACGCCAGTTTTCGCGATTTCATCGGCGAGCGCTTCGATAGCCTGATGGCGGTCGAAGTGATCACCGCGATCGAGCAGTGCTTTGAGATCGAAGTGGACTACCTCAGCGACGACGTGCGCTTCTGGTTCGAGACCCTGGACAAGATGCAGCGCTTCGTCGCGCAAAAGCTCGAGGACCAACTGACTTTGCAGGCCAGCGTGTGAGCCAGCACCAGCTGTTTCAAACCTCAGGCTCCACTGGGGCGCCGCGGCAATGGTTGCGCAGCCATGCGCAGATGGCCTGCGAGGCGCGCTTGATCTACCAGCGCTGGGCGGCGGATGTCGGCGAGATTATCGCGTTCGCTCCCGCGAGCCACAGCTACGGCAAGATCCTCGGCGAGTTCGGCGCAAGCGTGAGCGGTGCGCCGGTGCAGTTTTGCTCGCTGGAACAGCAACAACTGCCAACGCTCGATGGCACAGGACATTGCGTGATCCTGGCGATCGCCAGCACTTGGCGCCTGCTGCCGGGGCTGCTGGAAAGGTTAGTGGGCAAGCGCCAGGTGCTGGTCCTGCACAGCGCCTCATTGTTGCCACCGGATGCCTTGGCCATCGTGCAGCGCTTTGCCGGGCCGAAGGTGCGCTTCATCGAGCTGTTAGGTTCGACCGAAACCGGTGCCATGGCGTTTCGGCAGCTCGATGTGCAGAGCACGGCCGATCAGCCCTGGACCTTGCTCGACGATGTCGAACTGCTGACCCCGGCAGGGCAACCGGCGCCGCTCGAAGTGGCCAGCCCGCGCATCGCCTGTGAGCAAGGCCAGGCCACCGCTGCCAGCCACCGCTGCGACGACCTGATTCAGCCACTGGATGCCAGGCGCTTCCAGTGGCTCGGCCGGGTCAGCAGCCTGATCAAGGTCAACGGCCTGCGCGTCGATCTGGCAAGACTGGGCAGTGAGCTGAGTGGTCATCTCGGCTGTCCGGCGTTGGCCTGCGTGCCGGTGCGCGATGCGCTGCGCGCCGAGGCTTATGAACTGCTGTTTTGCTCCAGTTCGCTGACCGAACGCGAAGTACTGGGTGCTTTCACCGAACTGCCGCCTGCCACCCCGCGCCCGCTCGCGGTGCGGCGGGTCGCGCATCTGCCGCTGTCTGCAACCGGCAAGCCGCAACCCTGGGCGGCTGCCTCTACTGTCAAGGAATACACCGATGTCACACGTTAAAACCGAAGATGCCATTGCCGCTTACTTGGCCGACTGTGGCGCCGATCCAGCGCATGGCCGGCAGCCGCCGCAGTACCTGGCGCTGAGCCTGCGCGAACGCCACGCACGCCTGGAGGCCAACCCGGCTCTGGCCGCTGAATGGGCTGAGCAGTACGAGCAGTGGTCCGTGCATGCCGATCACCATTATCGCTGCCTGGTCAGTAGCCGAGCGGTCGCAGCGCCCTGGTATCGCCTAGGCGTCAAGGACACGGTCGACGTGGCTGGCCTGCCGACCCGCCTGGGCCTGCGCAGCTACCGCCATTACCCGGCGCGCAGCGCCGAGGCGCTAACCTGGCTGGACCCACGCGTGGCGCTGACCTGCAAGGTCACCACCACCGAGCTGAACATTGCCTTTGGCGGCGGTTGTCGCAACCCGCGTTTCCCCACGATCGACCCTTCAGGCTCCAGCACGGGCTCGGCGGTGTCGGTGGCAGCGGGGCTGTGTGATATCTCGTTGGGCACCGACGTGCTCGGCTCGGTACGTTGGCCTGCATCGCACAACGGCATGGTCGGCCTGCGCATGACGCAAAAGGCCCAGAGCCTGGCCGGGGTGTTCCCGCTGTCGCCCCGCATGGATGCCTTGGGCTGGGTGACGCGCACCGCTGACGACCTCGACTTCCTGTTTCCCTTGCTGGGCATCGAAGGCCTGCTCGGCGAGCAGCAACCCCTCAAACAGCACTACCGGGTCGGCTTTCTCAGCCATGTGCACGAGCCGGGCCTGACCAGCGCGCAGATGCTGGCCATGCTCGACAAGACCCGCCATGCCATGACTGAGCTGGGCATGCGCCAAAGCGAGGTGCAGATGCCTGAACTGTGGGCCTGCCGTGGCGACGCCTGGCAGCTGTGCGCACGCGATGCCTGGCTGGCTTCGGCAGCCTGGCAACAGGCCTTCGACTGTGAGCTGCACTGGTCGACGCAAAGCGCCCTGGCCGTAGGCGCCGGGGTGAGCGACAGCGAATACCAGCGCATTCACCAGCGTATGGATCAGATTCGTGGCGGGATTGACGCCTGGTTCGACGCTGCCGAGGTCGACTTCGTGGTGTTCCCGATGGACCCCAACCGGCCATTCGACCTGCGTCATCCGCAGCCCGGCGACTCGACCATCCCGTCGCCAGCAGACGCCGATTACGCGCAGAAAATCAGTTTTACCCCGCTGGCCAGCTTCAGCGGCCTGCCGGCGATCACCGTGCCGATCAGCCAGAGCACGGATGGCAAGGCGGCGCTGGCGGTGCAGATCATGGGCCGGCGCGACAGTGAACGGCAGTTGCTGGATATCGCCAAGCGCTTGCAAGCGCTGGTCGGCCTGGTGCCGGCAGACACCCAGGCACAGTAGGAGAGGCGCACATGTGTGGAATTACAGGGTGGGTGGACTTCACCCGCGACCTTGAACAACAACAGCCCATCATCGCCGCCATGACCGACACCCTGGCCCTGCGCGGCCCGGATGCCCATGGCAGCTGGCGCCACCGCCACGCGTTGTTGGGGCACCGGCGGCTGGCGATCATCGACCTGGCCGGTGGCGTGCAGCCGATGACCTACCGGTTCGCCGACGGCCAGCAAGTGGCGCTGGTGTACACCGGCGAAGTCTACAACCACAACCCGCTGCGCGAACGCCTGCAGGCGCTGGGGCACCAGTTCCAGACCCGCAGCGATACCGAAGTGGTGCTACACGCTTATCTGCAGTGGGGCGAGGCCTGCTGCGAGTACCTCTCGGGGATGTTCGCCTTCGCCGTGTTCGACACGCGTGACGGGCATTTGCTGCTGGTGCGCGACCGCCTGGGGGTCAAGCCGCTGTATTACGCGCAGCAGGGGCGAGGGCTGCTGTTTGGCTCGGAAATCAAGGCCATCCTGGCCCACCCGGAGTTCGCCAAAGCGCTGGATATGGTCGGCCTGGTGGATGGCCTGAGCCTGTCACGCGCTACAGCGCGCACGGCGTTTCGCGGCATCAGCGAGCTGCCGCCCGGGCATCGTTTGTCCTGGCGCCCGCAAGGCCAGGTCAAGGTCAGTCGCTACTGGCAACTGAGCCGGCGCGAGCATGAAGATGACCTCGACAACACAGTGCAGCGCACGCGCGAGCTGCTCGGCAAGGCGCTCGGCGAGCAGCTCTATGCTGACGTGCCGGTATGTTCGCTGCTGTCCGGCGGGCTGGATTCAAGCATTCTCACTGCCATGGCCCAGGGTAAGCTGCAGGCCGAGCATGGCGCTACGGTCAATTCGTTCTCGGTGGATTTTGTCGGCCAGGCCGAGCAGTTCCAGGCCGATAGCTTTCGCCCCGAGCGTGATGAGCCCTATGCGCTGGCCGCTGCCCAGTTCATTGGCAGCCAGCACCAGACTATCTTGATCGACAACCGCGAGCTGGTCGCAGGGCCCGCGCGCGAGGCGGTGTACCGGGCCAACGATTCGGCCAATACCTTCGGTGACGTCGATACCTCGCTGTACCTGCTGTTCAAGGCGATTCGCGGGCATTCCACGGTGGCGATCTCCGGTGAAGCGGCCGATGAGGTGTTTGGCGGCTATGCCTGGTTCCGCGATCCCCAGGCGATTGCCGCGCCGCGCTTGCCTTGGCTGTCGCGCATGCAACTGCTGCAAGCCGACCTGATCAACCCTGAGTTCAATCGCTTGTGCGACTTTGCCGGGTATCAGGACAGCGCCTACCACCAGGCGTTGGACCGGGTCGAGCATCTGCCCGGCGACAGCCCGCACGAGCGAAGGATGCGGGAGATCTGCCACCTGCACCTGCATCACTGGCTGCCGATCCTGCTCGATCGCAAGGACCGTTTGAGCATGGCCGCAAGCCTTGAGGTGCGAGTGCCGTATACCGACCACGAATTGGTGGAGTACGTCTATAACGTGCCCTGGTCGATCAAGGGCAAGGATGGCCAGGAGAAGTGGCTGCTCAAGCAGGCCTGTGCCGACTTGCTGCCTGCTGCGGTGCTGGAGCGCAAGAAAAGCCCTTACCCGACCTCAGCCAACCTGGCGTATGAGCGGTTCTTGCGTGATCGCATCCGGCTGCTGCTGAGCGATTCACACAGCCCGGTGTTCCAGGTCATCGACCGCGCCCAGCTGGCGGCGCAGCTCAACCAGGCGCAGGGGTACTTCAACTCGCAGCTACGCCGCAACAACCTGGAAACGGCCTTGGCGCTGGATGCCTGGATGCGCCTGCATGGGCTAGCGGTGTAGTTCGCGGCGCACGATCTCTTCCTGGGTAGCGAGGTCCAGCAGGGTATCGCTGAAGCGCTTCGGCGCGCCCAGGTCGAGCATCGAGATGAAGCTGCCCAGGGCAGGGGAGGCGTTCTGGCTGTTCCAGTTCATGTACAGGCCCATGCTCGGATTGGGCTGTTCATTGACCGGCTTGATCGGGCGGAACAGCACCCGGTCGCGCAGGGTCGAGTGGGCGATCGACTCCGGCACCAGCGCCACCCCGAAGCCACACGCGACCAGGCCGATCAGGGTATGGATCTGGCCAGCTTCCTGCACCACCTTGGGGTAGAAACCGGCCGCTTCGCACAGGGCCATCAGCTGGCTGAAGTAACCATTGCCCAATACCTGCGGGGTGAAAACGAAATCTTCCTCGGCAAAATCTCGCAGATCGACCATCGACTGGCGGGCTTTTTCATGATGGGCCGGCAAGGCCATCACGATCTGCTCGTTAAGGATCAAGCGCGATTCGATCAGGTCCGGCGGCATCGGCAGCTTGCGCATGAAGGCGATGTCCGCTTCGCCGGCTATCAGCGCCGTGGCCTGGGAGGCCGAGGGCATTTCGCGGATGGTCAGGCGCACGTTGGGGTAGGTTTCGCGAAAGCGCCGCAGCGAATTGAGCAGTGATTCGTAGTAAGCGATGGAAATGGCCGTGATGGTCAGCTTGCCGCAGATACCCTCGGAGACATTGCGCGCATACTCGATGCCTTCTTCGAGCTCCTTGAGGGTGCGATACGCGGTTTCCAGGAAAGCCATCCCGGCCGCTGTGAGCTTGACCCCGCGCTTGTTGCGCAGGAACAGGCTGAAGCCAAGCTTCTCCTCGAGTCGGTTGATCGCTTGGCTCAGGGGCGGTTGCGCCATGTGCAGGCGAATGGCTGCCTTGTGAAAGTGCAGCTCCTCGGCCACGGCGATGAACTGCCTGAGCAAACGTGTCTCGATCATTCTACGTTCCTTCATCGAGTCGAACTGGTGCCAGGTCGGCGACGGGCGCCGGCCATTCCTGCAAGCGCGCCATCATAGAGTGTGACTTGGCCATGCAGAAGCCTCTAGACGAGGGCTTTTCCTATCTAAACGCACAGGTCTTAAAGCCTGCTTCATCCAATTGATAATCTTCGGTGATATCCAGGAGATATCAAGGTTGCATGCTTTTAGTATTAAGTCATTGATTTTTTTATTGTTATGGTTCGTGGATAAGAATCGGAGGGGATTCGACGATGTCATTCACGAACAAGGTCGCCATTGTCACCGGTGGCGGCCAGGGGCTGGGGCTTGAGTATGCCAAGGCGTTGCTGGCCCAGGGCGCCCGCGTGGTTGTCAGTGACCTGGGCACTGATCGCGTAGGCGAAGGTGAGAATCAAGCGCTGGTGACTGAGGCGGTCAGCGCCTTGCAGGCCGCCGGCGGGCAGGTGGTGGCGCATATTGGCCACCTGGATGATGAAGCGGGCTGCCAGCAGCTGGTGGAGCTGGCCATCGAACAGTTCGGCGCCTTGGACATTCTGATCCACAACGCCGGTTGGGTCGGCTACCAGGATATCGAAGACCAGCAAGAGGCATTCCTTGAGCGCGCCCTGGGCATCAGCGTGCACGCACCGGTGTGGCTGGCCAAGCATGCCTGGAAGCACCTCAAGCGTTCCGCCGCGCCGCGGGTGGTGCTGACCACCTCGGACCGGGCAATGTACCAGCGCTATGCCCAGCCAGGGTTGGTGGCCTATGCCGCCGGCAAGATGGCCCAGGTCGGCATCATGAACGCGCTGAGCATGGAGGGCCTGGAGCACGGCATTCTGGTCAATGCGATCTCGCCGGTGGCCAAGACCCGCATGTGGGGCGTAACCCAGCCGCCAGAAGACCTCAAGCCCGAGTGGGTCACCCCTGGCGTGCTGTACCTGGCCAGCGACTTGTGCCGCGACACCGGGTATATCCTGCGCGCCAGCAATGGCCAGTTCACCGCCACGCGCTTTTGCGAGAACAGCGGCGTCAATTATCCCCGCGACCTGGCCCGGGTCGAAGCGGGCAGCCTGAACGAGGTGGCCGAGCGCTGGAGCCGCATCAAGGAGTGTCACTACGTGCCGACCAAGGTCGCCCGAACCCGTGCCGATCTGGGTGAGAGTCCGGTTTGGGATGAACGAAACGGGCAGCTGTACTTCGTCGATATCTCTGGTGGCCGGATCAATCGGCTGCGCCCGGGTGGCGAGGTAGAGGAAGTGTATGCGTCGGCTGCACGTATCGGCGCCCTGGCCCTGACAGACAAGGGCAACCTGATCTTTACCGAAGATGCCAGTGCAGCACTGCTCGATGTGGCGCAAGGCAAGGTGCGCCAGTATTCGGCGCCGGTGCATCATCGCTCAAGCTACCGTTTCAACGACGGCGCCTGTGATCCGCAGGGGTATTTCGTCACCGGCCTGATGGATGAAGGCCCCAGCGGCAAGACCGGCGCGCTGTATCGTTTTGACCGTGAGTTGCATGCCGAGGTGATTCAGCGCGACCTGTCTCTGCCCAACGGCCTGGCCTGGAGCGAGGACGGCCAGACCCTGTTCTTCGTCTGTTCGGTTGCCCGCAGGATCTACCGCGCTCAATACCTGCCCGACGGCACGATGGGCGAGGCCACCCTGTTTGCTGAAACCCCGGCCGAGCTGGGCCGCCCGGACGGCATCGCCCTGGACCGCGAGGGTGGCCTGTGGGTGTGCCAGTTCAATGGCAGTTGCCTGTTGCGTTACGATCGCGAGGGCCACCTGAGCGATCAGGTGCTGATGCCGGTACCGCGCCCGACCAGCTGCTGCTTTGGCGGCGAGGGGCTCGATACCCTGTACATCACCACCGCGCGCTTTGGCATGGCGCCGGCGCAGCTGGTCGACTATCCGGATGCCGGCGATCTGTACATGATTCGCCCCGAGGTGCCGGGGGTGGCGCGTCACCTGTTCAAGGAATGAGGCGCTTGTCCTGGCTGCGCGGCAGGACCAAGGTCAGGCCGACACCGGCTTCGTTCTGGATATGCTCGATGCGCATACAAGCGGCAAGTGGGAAGTGGCAAGTAGCAAGTAGCAAGTAGGAGCAACTGTCTTGTTGTGGAAGATGGTCTTGAGGTCTTGAGTCGGGAGCTTATCCATTCTTTGTAGCGACGCTAGCGGCCCCTTCCGCCTTTACGGCGGCTTACTTTTCTCTTGGGAAAAGTAAGCAAAACCGCTCGCTCCTGCATCCGGCCCTACGCTGCGCTTCGGGTTCCCTCGCTGCGGGCTTGCTCCCGGGAGGACCTCGCTGTACGGCCTCTCCTGGGCCGCAGCGCTTGACGGCCATCCATGGCCGTCACCTCCCTTCGCAAGCCCTCCGCTCGGCCTCCTGCCGTCGCAAAGTTAGTGGCGGTGCCTGGGCTGGCGTTATCTGGCGATAGTGGCATTTGTGCTGGATGCTCCGACCTCTTCACGGGCACGCCCGCACAGGTACCGCACAATTCTCCCGGCTGACGGTGAGCCAGCTCCCACTGCACCCACTGCTATCGCGCGCCGATGCTTGCGCGGACATCACTGTCCGGCGGCGTCCATCATCCGCTGCAACGCGGCGTAATCGGCATGGCTCACCGGCACCAAACCGCTGGCTTCCTGGGAGGCAACGAACCCCGCCAGTGCCTGTGGGTCGTCCAACATGGCATTGCGAATCCGTGCCTTGGTCGCTGGGCACAGGCTGGCACTGAATACATACGGGTCGTAGTGAATCGGCTGCGAACGCCACAGTACCTGCAGCCGTTCAGGCTTGATTGCATGACCGGCCAGATACGCATCGGCACGTTCGCTGGCGACGAATGCGGCATCGACGCGACCGTCCAATAGCGCCTCCAGAGCGTTGTCATGGTTGCCGGCATACACCAGCGCGCCAAAGTAACGTGGTAGCGCCAGGGCCACTGTGGCGGCGAACTCGACGCTGGGCACCAGGCTGCCTGACGTGCTGGCCGGGTCGCTCAGCGCGACCCGCTTACCGCGCAGGCTGTCGATTTGTTCAGGCCCATCGGCGCGGGTCAGCAGCAGTGCCTGGTAGTAGTTGCCCGCCGGGGTATAGGTGCCGGCGCTGAGGGTGAAGCTGGCGAAGGGCTCGATGCGCGGGTCGCGACGCTGGGCCAGGACGTAGGAGGCCGGGCCGAGCCGGGCAATATCGGCACCGCCGGAGACGATCGCATCGACCACGCTTTCATAGGAAGAGGCGATCACCAGCTCCACCGGCACACCGGTTGCCTGGCTCAAACGGTCGATCAGTGGCTGGTGTTCACGCTGCATGTCTTGCGCGCTCTTGATCGGGATCACCGCCAGGCGCAACGCACGAGGGCTGCAGTCGGCCTGGGCGTGACCGATAAGGCTCAGGGCCAGGCTCAGCGCGGCCAGCGCCTTGGCTACACGCATGCTTTGACCTCGAGGCTTCTGAACGGTGGATAGTCTTGCAGTTGAGCGACCGACAACGGCCGGCTGAAGTGATAACCCTGGGCAATGTCGCAACCGGCAAGCTTCAGGCACACCACCTGCTCGCGGGTTTCGACGCCTTCAGCAACCACTTCCAGGCCCAGGCGCTTGGCCAGGATGATGGTCGAAGAAACGATCGGGCTGTCGTCGTGGCTGTTGCACAGTGGTGCGATCAACGCACGGTCGATTTTCAGCTTGCTCAGCGGCAGAGAGTGCAGATGGGCAAAACCTGCGTAGCCGCGGCCGAAATCGTCCAGGCTGATGCCGATACCTGCCGCGCGCAAGCGGTGCAGGTGGTCGACGGCGGCGCCTTCGGGGTCGAGCACGGTGGTTTCGGTGATCTCCAGCTCCAGCCGTTGCGGGGCAATTTGCAGGCGCTTGAGCTCGGCGAGCAGGCGCTCGCTGAAATCGCCCTGGCGCAGTTGTAGCGCTGAGACATTCACCGCCAGGCGCGAATCGAGGTCGCGTTGGCGCCAGCGCACCAGTTCCTCGCAGGCCAGGCGCAGCACTTCCCAGCCCAGCTCGACGATAAAGCCGCTGCGCTCGGCAACGCCAATGAACCGGTCGGGGTAAAGCAGGCCGAACTCGGGGTGGTCCCAGCGCACCAGAGCCTCGTAACCCAGCACTTGCAGGGTATCCAGGCGAATCTGCGGCTGATAATGCAACACGAACTGGCGCTCGGCCAATGCGCTGCCAAAGGCCTGTTCGAGGGTGAAGGCCTGGATGTCGCTCAGGTTCAACGAGGGATCGAAGAAGCGGTATTGGGCACGTCCGGCTTGCTTGGCCGAATACATGGCCGCGTCCGCGCAGCGGATCAGTGCGTCGATGTCCTGGCCATCGCGCGGGCAGATACTGACGCCGACGCTGGGGCTGGTGTTGACCTCCTGGCCATCCAGGGCATAGGTGGCAGAGAGCTTTTGCACCAATGTGCGCACCCAGGTGTTGATCTGTTCTTCACTGCGTTCCCCGGCCAGCAGCACCACGAACTCGTCACCGCCAAAGCGCGAGGCTTCGTCGCCGGGTTCAAGCAGGCGCTGGATGCGCCCGGCGACCGCTTGCAACAGCAGGTCGCCAATGCGGTGGCCAAGCGAGTCGTTGATCGATTTGAAGCGATCCATGTCGATGAACAGGATTGCCATCAGGCGGCGTTTGCCACGTTGCCGGCTGAGGGTCTGGGTAGCTACTTCGACGAACTGGCGGCGATTGTGCAGGCCGCTAAGGTGATCGGTAGCTGCCGCATGGCTGCTGCGCCGGTGCTCGTCTTCCAGGCGCTCGATCAGCTCATGGTTGACCTGCTGGGCCTGCTCCAGCGCACTGAAGGCTTCCTGGCGCTTGCCCAGCAGGCGCAGGCTCCAAGCGAGGCTGGCGAGGATCATCAGGGTCATGCACAGGTTCAGCCAGAATTGGCCTTCGTAGGTCAGTGCCGACGGGGTGAGGATTTCTTCATAGCGCTGGCTGACCACGATGCTGAAACCGCGATCAGCCACGCGCCGATACAGGCTCTGGTAGGGCCCTTCGGCGGCATATTGGGTCAGCACCCCGGTGTCATCGCCGGTATCTGGCAGGTCGGGCATCAATGTGTCGCCGGCCACCACTACGCCGCTGGTGTCGATCCGCAAGCGCTCCTGGCCATCATCCTGCAGCAGCCGCATCAGCCCGCTGCGGCCCAGGTCGATGTGTTGAAACAGCACCGCCAGGTAGCCGATGTCCAGTTGCACCACCAGGATAGTGTCGATCTCGCGCCCCGGCAGATCAGTCAGGGGCAGCAGGAAGGGCAGGCGCCAGTCGGGCAGGGCGGAGGGATTGTCACTCGCCGCGATGCGCGGCAGGAACGGCTTGAAGCCGTAGCGCGAGACGTGGTTTTTCAGCTGCTCCAGCCACTCATCAGGCAGGCGCTGGACTTCGTCGCCATGGCTGGCCGAGACCAGCTGTCCGTGCCGGTCATATAGGCTCATGCGCTTGAATACGGGGTCTTCAGCCAGAATCCGCGCCAGGCTGAAGCTGCCTTGGCGCAGCGCTTTCATATCGTCCTGGGTACCGCGGCCAACTGCCTGGGCGCGATCGACCAATTGGCGCAGGCTCTCGGCGACGATACTGGCAAGGTTCAGGTGCTCGGCCGCTTTGGCTGACAAAGCGCCCTGGCGGGCGGCGTGTTTCTGGGTGAAGTGCAGGCCCCAGAGAAATGCCAGGGTCGCGGCGCACAGCACCAGGATCAGAATCGGCAGAAGGCCTGCGGAGGATGATGTTCGGCGGATCACTGCTGGTGGTTCCCGACCCTGGGTAATGCTCGGAAAATACGACAGGCAGATGACAGCTGGATGACTAATGGCACTTTGCTTTCATTTTTTCTACCGAGCGCGCAGCCATAGGCTCACAACGCCTATGGCTGCGCATTGATCAACCGCGCACGAACGCCAACAGATCGGCGTTGATCACATCGGCATGGGTGGTCGGCATGCCATGCGGGTAGCCCTGGTAGGTCTTCAAGATGCCGTTGCTGAGCAGTTCTGCCGAGCGCGGGCCGGAGTTTTCGTAGGGCACGATCTGGTCGTCATCGCCATGCATGACCAGCACCGGGATGGTGATGCGCTTGAGATCCTCGGTGAAGTCGGTCTGCGAGAAGGCAACGATGCCGTCATGGTGAGCCTTGGCCGAGCCCATCATGCCCTGGCGCCACCAATTGAGGATGACCCCTTCGGCAGGCTCGGCCCCAGGTCGGTTGTAGCCGTAGAACGGGCCGGCGGGCACATCGTGGAAAAACTGCGCGCGGTTGGTCGCGGTTTGCACCTGGAAGTCGTCGAATACCGACTTGGGCAGCCCACCCGGATTAGCCTCGGTCTTGACCATCAGCGGGGGCACCGCTGCAATCAGCACGGCTTTGGCAACCGGATCCTTGGGGTGACGGGTGATATAGCGCACCACCTCGCCGCCGCCGGTGGAGTGGCCGACATGCACCGCGCCCTGCGTCCCCAGGTGCTCGACCACAGCGGCGACGTCATCGGCGTAGTGGTCCATGTCGTGTCCATCCCAGACCTGGCTGGAGCGCCCGTGTCCGCGCCGGTCATGGGCGACCACGCGAAAGCCTTGGCCAAGGAAGAACAGCAATTGCGCATCCCAGTCATCGGCGCTCAGCGGCCAGCCATGGTGGAAGTGGATCACCTGGGCGTCGCGTGGTCCCCAGTCTTTGTAGAAAATCTCGACCCCATCTTTAGTTGTGACGTATCCCATGCTCGCGTCTCCTGTATCAAAGGGTGGCGTGGTGACCGACATCCACCGCACAGCCTGAGCCGGTTGAACCCTCGGTCGCCTATCCAGCGTAGGACTAAAGTCAGCTTCAAGGTCTGAGAATTTTCCGAAGGTGCGGCATCAGTAGTGGTAACTGGGCATACGGCACAAAAAAACAGGCCCATGACGGGCCTGTGAGGAAAGCACCATGCCTGCTTACAGCGTTTCGATACTGCGCGGCGCCATGAAGTACAGCCAGATCAGCGCCAGGAAGTACATGGCCGGAATCAGGGTGAACAACACCGCATAGTTGTTATGGGTTGCAGTCAGCACGCTGCCCACGATCTGGGTCATGAACATCCCACCAATGGCCGCGCACATGCTGGCGAAGCCGAACACCGAGCTGATCAGATGCTTGGGCGTGTAGTCCATAAGCAGGCTCCAGATATTCGCCGTCCAGGCCTGGTGCGCGCCAACCGCCACCGCGATGGCCAGTACCGCAATCCACAGGCCACTGGCGTGCGCGGCAAAGGTCACGCTGAGCATGGTGCAGGCGAAAATCAGCAGCGAGATCAGCCGCGCGCGGATGGCCCGTACGCCGCGACCGATCAACCAGGAAGACAGGATGCCGCCGCCGATGCTGCCGAAATCAGCGGTCAGCCAGATCAGAATCAGCGGGATGCCCATCTGGGTAACGCTGATGCCCAAGTCGTACTGCTGATTGAGAAACGGCGGCAGCCAGTACAGATAGAACCAGAACACCGGGGCGGTGATCGAGTACGCCACGGCGAAGGCCCAGGTCCCGCGCATGCGCAGGATGCGCTTGAAGGGTACCCGGCGCGCCTCTGGCTCGACGTCCTGCTGGATGTAGTCCAGTTCGCTCTGGCGCACCCGCGGGTGCTGCTCAGGGTCGAAGTATTTCAGCCCCCAGAACACCAGCCAGACCAGGCCCAGGCACCCCATGGCGATGAACGCGGCTTGCCAGCCCCAGGCGGCGAGGATCAGCGGCAGCAGCGCCGGGGTGACCATGGCGCCGACGTTGGTGCCGGCGTTGAACAGGCCGGTGGCAATCGCCCGTTCGCCAGCGGGGAACCACAGCCGCGTGGTCTTGACGCAAGCGGGGTAATTGGCCGCTTCAGTCAGGCCAAGGATGAACCGGCAAACCATGAACCCCGCCGCCGAGGTCGCCAAGCCGTGGGCGCCCGTGGCAAGGCTCCAGAGCAACACGGCGGCAAAGAACGCACGCTTGACGCCTACTTTGTCGATCAGCCGGCCTTGCAACAAAAAGCCGATCGCATAGCCGACCTGGAACCAGAAGTTGATGTTGGCGTAGTCCATCGCCGTCCAGCTCATGTCCTTGGCCAGCATCGGTTGCATGATCCCGAGGGCAGCGCGATCGATGTAGTTCAAGGTGGTGGCGAAGAACACCAGGGCGAGCATGCCCCAGCGGGTCTTGCCGACGGCGAAGGCATCGCGAACTTTGGCGCCAATGCCTCCCTGCGGGACGCGGGCGGTGGTGATCTTGGAATCGGTCATTTAAGGGTCGTTTGTTGAACTTGTTATGAGCTGCAAGGGCTTATCGAACGCGACCAGCCTTTAGGCAGAGCGGGGCGCGAGGTCGGTGAATGGTGCGCAGTGAATCACAGACCGTCAATTCAAGGGGTGGCGCTTGTGTTCGATCATCGAACAGTAGCGGGCCGCGTTTCCTTGCGCCTGAGTATCGGCCGCTTTTCCCTATCCAGTACTCCCGCCGCGAGCTTCTGTACATCTGAGGGCGACTTTTAGCGACGCATTTGCCTCTCACATGCGATAAGCCGTGATTATTGGATGTTATCTAGTCCTTGAAAATCCGTGCCTCCACGATCAGAATCGGTACGTAATTACATAGTACGTACCACATTATGAAATCGTAGGAGCAAATATGGCGCGCGGCGGTATCAACAAAGCAGTAGTGCAGCAGGCGCGCCAGGCCTTGATAGCCCGTGGCGAACATCCCAGCATCGATGCGGTACGTATCGAGCTGGGCAACACTGGATCGAAAACCACCATTCACCGCTACCTCAAAGAACTGGAGGCCCAGCAACCCGCGGCGCCGTTGGCGATGGCAGGGCTGAACGAGCAATTGGCACGGCTGGTGGATCAGCTGGCGGCGCAATTGCATGAGCAAGCAGAGGCGCACGTTCGCCAGGCCGAGGCGGTATTCGTCGAGCAGCGTGAGCAGCTTCACGCGCAGCTGCAGCTGGCGCAGCAGGCGCTGGCTGCGGCGCACCAACAACAGCAGATCCAGGCCGCCGCCTTGCAGGCCGAATCAGAAAAACTCGCCTCGACCTTGAGTACTCTGCAAGCCGAGCAATTGCGCAGTGCCAGCCTCAACCAGTCGCTGGGCGAGTTGCAGCTGCGCCTGACCGACAAGGATGAACAGGTCCGTTCGCTGGAAGACAAACACCGCCACGCTCGCGATGCGCTCGAGCACTACCGCGCCGCCAGCCGCGAGCAGCGCGAGCAAGAACAGCGCCGGCATGAGGCGCAGGTTCAACAGCTGCAGGTCGAACAGCGGCAATTGCAGCAGGGCCTGATCGTGCGCCAGGAAGAATTGACCCGCCTGCACCGCGACAATGAGCGCTTGCTAGGTGAGACCCGTCAGTTGACCGCGCAGCACACCCTGATGAACGAGCAACTTGAGCAACGCGATGCACAAGTGCAGGGGCTGCGCTCGATCCTGGCCCAGGCGCAGGGCAGCAGTGATGAGATGCGCCGTCAGCTCGAGGCACAAGCCCAGCAGTTGGAGCAAAAGCGCGAGTTGTGCAGCGAACAGAAGCAGCAGTTGGATTATTTGCAGGCTGAGCTCGGCAGTCGGTCTGCCGCGTTGAGCGAATGCCGCGCGGCTTTGACTGCCAAAGAGCATGCCAATCGGCTTGGCGAAGGCGGATAAATCAAACTTTGCGCTGTCGGTGGTTTCTTCTATAAACACCCACCGGAGTCGCTCAACCATGTCCAAGCCAGAGCAACAGCCTACTGAACAGCCAGGGAAGGGGCCTCATTCTTCCGAGCATTCCACTCAAAAGGATGATCTGGGGTTTGATCCGGACTCGCCAGATGTCGATGATCCGCAAGTTGATCCCCAGGGGCCGGCCAAGCCGCCGCGGGATTTTGAGAAGAAGCAATGAAGACTCCGGCCTCTTTGCAGGTGAGCCCGCAAAGAGGCTGGAATGGGCTTAAACCAGTCAGAATGGTCAGCCTTCGACTTGCTTGGCTGCCTCAACCCCCGCGCTGGAGAGTTTGATCGGATACTGCACGCTGATCTGGTGCTCGGCGTCGACGCCAACGCTGCCATCGTGAATCAGCCCTTCGTCCTGCAGGGTCTTGAGCATGCCGGCCACGGCTTTCTCGCCGCGATAATTGTCCAGCACTTCCTTGCCCAGCCCCTGCGGGTGGGCATGCAGCAGGCGGGTGAGAACTTCTGAGCGTAGTGGATTGTTACTCATGGATGGCTAACCTCGCAGAATCAATTCATTTGCCGTGTTTGGCTTGGAGCTGCTTGGCATGCTCCAGGTGTTTTTGCAGGGTCGGCAGCGTGTCGCTGGCGAAGGCTTTCAGGTCAGGCTTGTCAGAAGAGCTGGCCTCTTTCTGGAACAACTCCACGGCTTTTTCGTGGGCATCGACCTGGTTGTTGATGTACGACTTGTCGAACGACTCGTCACGCCACTCCAGGATCACCTTCTTCACCTTGTCGGTCAGCGCGGCCTCATCCGGCACGCTGATGTCGTGTTTGCGGGCGACATCGCCGAGTTGCTGATTGGCCTTGGTATGGTCGGTGACCATTTGTTGAGCGAAGGCCTTGATGTCGGCATTCTGGCTCTTCTGCATGGCCAGGTTGCCGGTCACCACTTCGGCAATACCGGCTTCGGTGGCAGCATCGACAAAGTCATCTGAACTTGCGGCCATGGTATGCAACGAAGCCATGCCCAATGCGACGGACAAGCCGACCCGCTTGAGGAACAGGTTGTTCATGACGCACTCCTTCTCAGTTGGCGCGACCTCAATGTCGCTTATGGTTGAGCAATGGCGCCGAGCAAAGGTTTAATTTTTCTGCGCACAGCGCCTCCTGTGCACCACTGGGGAACGATGCCAGCGGGCAGGGCTCAGAGATTCAAAGGTTGCATGAAGGAGCAGGGGGCATGAGCATTGAACGCAGCATTCCCGAGCTTGAAGCCTGGTACGCCCAGTACGACGACGAGAGCTATAGGCGCGAATCGCCGGATGCTTATCACCACGAGCTGATTCGCACTGCCGAGGCGCTGCGCGACGACGGCGCCCTCGACTGGGATGATTGGCTGGCCCTCAAGACGCTGGCCGACCAGGCCCATGTCCGCGCCCTCGAAGACGCCGTGCAGGCCCACGTCAACGATCCAGACGCATGAAAGCACTGAAGATTGCCACCTTCAACATCAATGGCATCCGCAGTCGCTTGCCTGGCTTGCTGGCCTGGCTAGAGCGTGAACAACCGGATATCGCCTGCTTGCAAGAGCTCAAGGCCGCAGACAAGGACTTTCCCCGTCAGGCCTTGGAAGCGGCCGGCTATGGCTGTGTGTACCAGGGCCAGCCGGCGTGGAACGGGGTGGCGATACTGGCCCGCGACAGTGAGCCCTTGGAAGTACGCAGGGGGTTGCCGGGCATGCAAGACGACAGCCAGAGCCGCTATCTGGAGGCCGCGGCCCATGGCGTGCTGGTTGCCTGTCTGTACTTGCCCAACGGCAATCCGCAACCGGGGCCGAAGTTCGATTACAAGCTCGCCTGGTTCGAAAACCTGATCATGCATGCCCAGGGGCTATGCGAAAGCGAGCACCCGACGGTGCTTGCCGGTGACTTCAACGTGGTGCCGACCGATCAAGACATCTACAACCCGCGCTCCTGGCTCAAGGACGCCTTGCTCCAACCCGAATCGCGTGCCTGCTACCAGCGCCTGCTTGGGCAAGGCTGGATCGATGCAGTGCGCCACCTGCACCCGGATGAGCGGGTGTATACCTTCTGGGATTACTTTCGTAATCACTGGGCGCGCAATGCCGGGCTGCGAATCGACCACTTGCTGCTCAATCGCGCGCTAGCCCCCTATCTGAAGGCGGCAGGGGTCGACGCCTGGGTGCGCAATGAGCCCAAAGCCAGCGACCACGCGCCGACCTGGATCGAGCTGGGCTCGCGCAAACGGCGCTGATCTATAGTCAAGGACGGCAATTGCGACAACAAGGGACTTCAATGCGTGCTGCCAGGAAACACGACGATGACGGGCTGTTCGCGGTAACCGGCGAGGGCCGCGCCGTGGCCTTGTTTCGTCTGGTATTGGTGTTCATGGCGGTGGTGATGCTGGCATTCGTGTCGACCGAAACCTGGCGCATCTGGCGGGATTATCGGCATGCGTTCGTCAATGCCGAAGACTCGGTCACCAACCTGGCCCGTGCCTCTGCGCAACACGCCGAAGATGCTATCCGCCAGGTCGATGCGATTACCGCAGCATTGGCCGAGCGCTTGGAAGGTGACGGCTTCGAGCACCTCGACCGACCGCGCCTGCACGCCTTGCTGCGTCAGCAGGCCACCATCATGCCGCAGTTGCACGGCTTGTTCGTGTATGGCCCGGACGGCAGCTGGATCGTCACTGACCAGGACGCCATCCCGGCCAATGCCAACAACGCCGATCGCGACTATTTCAGCTATCACCGCAGCCACACCGATCGCCATGTCCGCATCGGCTCGGTAGTCAAAAGCCGCTCGACCGGCGATTTGATCATTCCGATTTCCAGGCGCTTGAACTATCCCGACGGCAGTTTTGCCGGGGTGCTGCTGGGCACCATCAAAGTCGACTGGTTCGTACGTTATTACGGCGATTTCAAGATCGACGAGCGCGGTGCCCTGGTCTTGGCCAAGCGCGATGGAACCATTCTGGTACGCCGGCCCTTCGTCGAGCAGGTGGTCGGCCGCAGCCTGGCCAACAGCGAGGTGTTTCGCAACCACCTGCCGTATGCCAACGAAGGCATCGCGCAAGCGGTGGCAGTGGTCGACGGCACGCCGCGGCTGTATGCCTACCGGGCGCTGAGCCGGTATCCGCTGGTGGTGGAGGCGGGGCTGTCGCGCGAGTCGATCATCGCGCCGTGGCGGCATGACATGATCAAGTCGATTGGCGTGCTGCTGGTGTTGCTGCTGGGCTTGGCGGTATTCGGCTGGGTGGTGCTGCGCCAGCTGCGCGAGCGGATTGCCATCGAACGCGCTCTGCATCAGGCGCACCAGACCCTCAAGGACCTCGCCCTGACCGACAGCCTGACCGGCCTGGGCAACCGCCGGCGACTCGATGCGGTGTTCGAAGCTGAAGTCGGCCGGGCACGTCGGCAAGGCTATCCGCTGGCCTTGGTGATGATGGATCTGGATTACTTCAAGGCCTACAACGACCGCTACGGCCACCCGGCAGGCGACCAATGCCTGCGCCGGCTTGGCGAATTACTACGGCACATGTTGAAGCGCCCTGCGGACCTGGCGGTGCGCTATGGCGGTGAAGAGTTCACCCTGTTGTTGCCCGATACCGACGCGCAAGGTGCCGTGTTGATCGTCCAAGAAACGCTGCATATGCTGCGCCGCTTGGGTATTGAGCACGCCGGCAGCCCGTTGGGACAGGTGTCGGCCAGTGCTGGCATTGCGGTGGCTTATCCGGCCCTTGAGACGATTACCGCAGAGGGCTTGATGGCGGTGGCCGATAGCGCGCTGTATGAAGCCAAACGCCAGGGTAGGGACCGTTATTGCCTGGCTGGTGCGCCGGCCACGAGTGCCTAGCCAGAGGTTTTGGGGCTGGCAATACCGGCCTCATCGCGGGGCAAGCCCGCTCCCACGTTAACCAGCTTCATAGAGGGCTGCGTGAGAGCAGGCTGCGTGGGAGCGGGCTTGCCCCGCGATAAGGCCGGTACTGACACTATCAGACCAGAACCCTGCGCATGGCGCAGCGCCCAACCAGCCCATGGCGCTGTTCTTCCTCCAAGATCCCTAGCAACCGCTCGCCCAACTGCTCCTGGCTAATCACGGCAAAACCAAGCCGCTGATAAAACGGCGCATTCCAAGGCACCTGGGCAAAGGTTGTCAACGTCACCTCTGCACAACCCATCCCTCGAGCCGCACTGATTGCCTGGGCAATCAACCCACGGCCAAGTCCCTGGCCCTGCGCCTGCTGAGCCACGGACACTTCCTGAATATGCAGCGCATCACCCTCCAGACGGGCGCAGAGAAACCCCAATACCCGTTCGTGCGCATCGACTGCCACCCAGCTCGCCTGGGCCTGAATGAATGTCCGATGCGCGGCTTCGCCCAGCACCTCACCGGCAGCCAGCCAGGCCAAGCTGGGCACACTGTGAAATGCCTGGGCTGCCGAACGCTCGATGCTCGGCAGCAGCGGGATATCCTTGGCCAGGGTAGGGCGGATACGCATAGGGCGGTCTCGGGCAAGCAAAGCGGCAAGTCTGAGAGCTGACAGCCTTGGGGGCAAGCAAGGGTTTGCAAGTTAATTGTTATAACGTAACATTTAAGGCTGCCCACCCTCTCAGGATCGACCACTGTGATTCGCAGAAACCCCTCCGGCCACCTCCCAGAAATCGCTGAGTCGGCCTACATCGACCAAACCGCGATCATCTGCGGCAAGGTGGTGATCAAGGACAACGTGTTCGTTGGCCCCTACGCCGTGATCCGCGCCGATGAAGTCGACGCCAGCGGTGATATGCAGCCGATCGTCATCGGCGCCAACTCCAATATCCAGGATGGCGTGGTGATCCACTCCAAGTCAGGCGCCGCGGTAAGCATTGGTGAATACACCTCGATTGCCCATCGCTCGATCGTCCATGGCCCCTGCACCGTGGGTGATCGGGTATTCATCGGCTTCAACAGCGTGTTGTTCAACTGCCGCGTGGGCAATGGCAGCGTGGTGCGGCACAACTCGGTGGTCGACGGCAGGGATTTACCCGAACGCTTCTACGTGCCGCCCACCGAGCACATCGGCCCCCACACCGATTTGCAGGGTTACCCGCCGGTCAGCGTTTCGGCCTCGGAGTTCTCCGAAGACGTCGCGCGCACCAATATCGATCTGGTCCAGGGCTACAAGGCCTTGCAGAACGAGTTTTGAGCATGGCCGACTTGCTCATACGCAATGCCCGGGTGGTCAATGAAGGGCGTGAGTTCGACGCCGACCTGCTGGTCGCCCACGGGCGCATCGAAAAAATCGCCGCGAGCATCGACAACGCCCAGGCGCGCATCGAACTCGACGCCGATGGCCGCTGGCTGGTGCCGGGCATGATCGATGACCAGGTGCACTTTCGTGAGCCAGGCGCTGCGCACAAAGGCTCCATTGCCAGCGAGTCGCGTGCCGCAGTGGCCGGCGGCATTACCAGTTTCATGGACATGCCCAACACCCATCCGCCCACCCTGACCCTGGCAGCGCTGGCCGACAAGCAGCGCCGCGCGGCGGCGACTGCGCGGGCCAACTATGGTTTTCACTTTGGCGTCAGCCGCGACAACCTGGAAACCATCGCCGCGCTCGACCCTCGCGCGGTCGCCGGGATCAAGGTGTTCATGGGCGCATCCACCGGCGACATGCTGGTAGATGACCCTCAGGTACTGGAAAAGCTGTTCATCTGCGCCCCCACCATCCTGCTCGCCCACTGCGAGCACACCCCCAGCATCCTTGCCAACCAGGCGCGCTGGCAGCAGCGCCATGGCACGTTTATCCCGCCCGCCGCGCACCCACAGATTCGCGACGCCCAGGCGTGCTATCGCTCCTCGATGCTGGCCGTCGAGCTGGCCCGGCGTTTTGGCACTCGGCTGCACGTGCTGCACCTGACTACAGCCGGCGAACTGGCATTGTTCGAGCCAGGCCCGGTGACCGGCAAGCGCATCACCGCCGAGGTCTGCCTGCATCATTTGCTGTTCGACGACAGCGACTACGCAGCGCTTGGCCATCTGATCAAGTGCAATCCGGCGATCAAGTCGCGCGCCGACCGCGACGCTTTGCGTCAGGCGCTGGCCAGCGATCTCATCGATGTAATCGGCACCGACCATGCACCGCACAACCTTGAAGAAAAACAGCGCGATTACCTCCAGGCACCGTCCGGGCTGCCATTGGTCCAGCATGCCTTGCCGGCCGCCTTGGAGCTGGTCAGCGAAGGGGTAATGAGCCTGAGCCAGATGGTCAGCAAGACCAGCCATGCAGTAGCGGACTTGTTCGCCATTCGCGAGCGCGGCTACCTGCGTGAAGGCTACTGGGCGGATTTTGCGGTGGTCGAGCGCCTGGCTCAGCCCCTGCCAGCCAGCGCGCAACCGATACTTGCCCACTGCGGCTGGACCCCCTTTGCCCAGCGCAGCTTTCGCCATGCCGTGCGCAGCACCGTGGTGTCGGGGCAGTTGGCTTGGCACCAGGGCCAGGTGATAGACAGCTGCCAGGGGCTGCCCTTGATGTTTGAACGATGAAGGAAGCACCGCCATGACCGAACAAGAGTTACTCAAGCAAAGCCCAGCGGCCTACATGAACGAGCCGCAGCGCCAGTTTTTTCGCACATTGCTGATAAGCCAGCGTAGCGAACTGCAGCAGCGCATCGAGCAAGAGTTTCGCGCCTTGCGCGAACAGGAAGTGCTCAGCGACCCCGCCGACATTGGCAGTGCCGAGGAGGAGCGGCACTGGCAATTGCGCTCGCTGGAGCGCGAGAAGAAGCTGCTGGACAAGATCGACCAGGCCCTTGAGCGCCTAGCCCGTGGTGAGTATGGCTGGTGTGAGGAAACCGGCGAGCCGATCGGCCTGCGCCGTTTGCTGCTGCGGCCGACCGCCACCTTGTGCATCGAAGCCAAGGAGCGCCAGGAGCTGAAGGAAAAGCACCAGCGGGACGGCGCCTGAGCCGCCCCACGCTGGCGTTCAGTCTGCCCCCAGCTCACGCACCTGCCAGCGCACCGCGCTGACGCCTTTTTCCAGGCTGACTCGGCCGACCAGCCGCTCCAGTTGAGCCGTGGCTTGCGCATTGCCCAGCAGTTCGGCGCGCACTTCCAGGCGGCTGGCGTCAGGCAGATCCTCGCTGTGCAGCGACTGCAAGCGCAGGCCAGGGTCGCTGAGACTGTGCAGCATCAGGCTGCGCACCTGGATCTCATCCTCGGCGCGGCAAACGATACGCACCTCGAAACGCTGCTCGACCTCGCTGGCCGGCAACACTTCCTGGTGATCCAGGCGTTGGGCGATATCACGCAGCAAAATGTTGGCGCAGAGCACCACCAGGCTGCCCACCGCTGCCTCCAACAGCATCCCAACGCTGCACAGCACGCCGACAGCGGCGGTGCACCAGAGGGTCGCGGCAGTATTGAGCCCGCGTACGTTCAAGCCGTCGCGCATGATTACGCCGCCGCCGAGAAAACCGATACCCGACACCACATAAGCGGCGATCCGCGACGCATCGGTCGGGGCCATGCCCGGCACTGCCTGGGTCATCAGCACGAACAGGCAAGCGCCGGTGCTGACCAGCGCATTGGTGCGCAGGCCGGTCAGGCGTTGACGCAGTTGTCGCTCAGCGCCGATCAAGGCACCGAGCAGCAGGGCTACGCTGACGCGCAGCAGAAAGACTTTCCAATCCATAGCAAACCTCGTTGCACGGGCAATCGCCCGTACGAGCACCATCGGCAGATGGCACGTTGAAAAATGAGAATGCGCAGGACCACAGCAGCCATCGCCCATCGGGCGGCGGTGTAACGAAGAGGGGGGAGGGAGCATTGACCCGTTTGGGCCGTGCTGAACCACCGTCTACCGAGTTTGGCGAGACAGTGGCAGAAATACTGCCGGACTAGCTCGCCGTGTGGACCTGTCGCAATCGACTGGGGCTACTGTCCAATGCAGGACTCCTGTGTGGGGATGCGTAATTGCGCGGCGGACCTTACCCCTGGCACGGGGCAAGGTCAACGACACAAAGATGACAATTGCGTCATAGAGGCGTTTGCTCGATCAGGCTGGGCTGATCCGTACCGGCTGCGGTGGTAATCTTGCGCCTTTGGTCATCTACTGCGGATTTTCCCATGCTGTTCAATCTCGCCATCCTCTTCGCCACCGTGCTGGCCATGGAAGGCGTCGGCACCTTGGCGCACAAGTACATCATGCATGGCTGGGGCTGGTGGTTGCACCGCTCGCACCATCAGCCGCAGCTGGGCATGCTGGAAACCAACGACGTCTACCTGGTGGCGCTGGCCTTGATTGCGACCGGCCTGGTGGCGCTGGGCAAGGCCGGGCATGCGCCATTGCAGTGGGTCGGCGGCGGGGTGGCGGGTTATGGCCTGCTGTATGTGCTGGCCCATGACGGCTGGTTTCACCGGCATTGGCCGCGCAAGCTGCGCCCAGCCAATCGATACCTGAAGCGACTGCATCGGGCGCACCGGCTACACCATGCGGTTAAGGGGCGCCAGGGCTGCGTGTCGTTCGGGTTTTTCTATGCACCGCCCTTGGCCGTGCTCAAGCGCCAATTGCGTGCACGGCGTACGCACATCGAGCGCTGAAGCAGCGGGCCTCATCCCGGATCAAGCCCGCCCCTGCAAAGGTCAATCTTCAGCGGTACGCCCAGAACCCGCCGCGCCCGGCTCTAGCGTGTGGCCACGACTCACCCACCAGCCAAACCCCGCCGCGGTGAAGAACATCAGCAAGCTATAGATCGCCGCTGGCACTGCCATGGTGGCGTTATTGAGCAGCGACGGGCTCAAGGCCAGGGCAATGGCCAAGGTGCCGTTGTGAATACCGATCTCCATGCCAATGGCAATCGCCTGGCGCTTGGGGATGTTCAACAAGCGCGGCACCCAGTAGCCCACGCCCAGGCTGAGCAGGTTGAACAATAGCGCAGCGGCGCCGACGATCGGTGCGTACTCGACCACGGTCTGCCAATCCTTGGCCAGCGCCAGGACGATGGTGAACGCCAGGAACAGCGCCGCCACCAGCTTCATCGGTTTCTCCATGCGCGCGGCAAAGCCCGGCGCCCAGCGGCGGATCATCATGCCCAGCGCCACTGGCAGCAAGACGATGGCGAACACTTGCATGACCTTGGCAAATTGCAGCGGAATGGCCTGGTCCGATTCCATGAACCAGATCAGCGACAGATTGACCAGCAGCGGCATGGTCAGGATCGCGATCAGCGAGTTGACCGCGGTCAAGGTGATGTTCAGCGCCACATCGCCATGGGCCAGGTGGCTGAACAGGTTGGCCGTAGTGCCGCCGGGCGAGGCTGCCAACAGCATCAGGCCGACCGCCAGTGCCGACTCCAGGCCAAAGCCATTGGCGATCAGGAAGCACACCAACGGCAGCAGCAGGATCTGGCAAGCCAGGCCAATCACTACCGGCTTGGGGTACTTCACCACCCGGGCGAAGTCAGCCAGGGTCAGCGACAAGCCAAGCCCGAGCATGATGATGCCCAAGGCGATAGGCAGGACGGCGGTAAGCAAGGGTGAGGCGGTCATGGGCACTGTCTCGAGCAAAGTAGTGCCAGCAGTGTAGGTGGCGCCCGAACGATCGCTAATCGCTCTAGGCCAGGTCTTGGTAAAGTTTTGTTACTGCGCCTGTGGCCAAAGCACCGTCACAGCGGCCCTGCGCCGCGTTGCTTACTGGCGGCGGGCGCAGTAGGATTCGCGCTTTTGCCGAGGATTAGCCTGTCATGCCGTTCCAGCAAGGTCTGCTTGCCACCCCGGTGCCGGCGCACGCCCGTCACCTGTTCTTCACCTTGCACGCAAGCCAGGCGCTGCCTGCGGTGCTCGACGCTTTGCTGACGCAAGTCGATGGCCAGCAACTGATCGTCGGCATCGGCGCGCCGCTGGCCAAGGCCCTGGGCCGCGAAGTCCCGGGGCTACGCAGCTTCCCGCAACTGGACGCGGCGGTCGAGAACCCTAGCACCCAGCACGCCCTGTGGCTGTGGCTGCGCGGTGCTGAGCGCGGTGAGCTGTTCCTGCGCGCGCAGGCCTTGGAACAACTGCTGGCACCGGCCTTGCGCCTGGTAGACAGTGTCGATGGCTTCCTGCACCGCGGCGGTCACGACCTGACCGGCTATGAGGACGGTACTGAGAACCCGGTCGAGCAAGCGGCAGTAGACGCGGCAATCGTTGCCGGCGAGCAGCCAGGCCTGAGCGGTTCGAGCTTTGCTGCCTTCCAGCTGTGGAAGCATGACCTGAACTACTTCAAGTCGCTGCCGCAGGCTGAGCAAGACAACATCATTGGCCGCCGTCTCAGCGACAACGAAGAGCTGGACGATGCGCCAGAGTCGGCACACGTCAAACGTACCGCTCAGGAGAGCTTCGACCCTGAAGCCTTCATGGTCAGGCGTTCGGTCGCCTGGACCGATGAGCGTGGCGCGGGCCTGGCATTCGTTGCCCTGGGGCATAGCTTCGACGCTTTCGAGGTGCAGCTGCGCCGCATGAGCGGCCTGGAAGACGGCGTGATCGACGGCCTGTACCGCTTCAGCCGGCCACTGACCGGCGGTTACTACTGGTGCCCACCGCTCAATGCTGACGGTCTGGACTTGAGCTTGCTGCTGCAGGCCTAAAGCTAAACATCCAGATACAGAAACACCCACCGGTGCGGGGTAGAGCGGCTAGCCTTGAAAGTTTCCGATTCATGACGGGAGCTTTTCTATGTACGGTCGTCGTGATGTCCTACGCACTGGTGCGGCTTTAGGCCTACTGGCTGCCAGCCCTTGGCTACGCGCTGAAGCCGCCAGCGGCATGCTCACCCGCAAGGTCCCCGCAACCGGTGAAGCCTTGCCGGTCATCGGCGCTGGCACCTCTGGCAGTTTCGAGGTCGAGGCGGGCTCTGCGCAGTACCAGCAGCTCAAGCAAGTACTCAAGGCGTTTTTCGACGGTGGCGGCAAGGTCATCGACACCTCGCCCAACTACGGCGGCGCCGATGCCATTCTCGGCCAGTTGCTGGAGGAGGGCGGCTGGCACCGCCAGTGCTTCATCGCCACCAAGATCGCCGCCGACAGCGCCGCTGCCGCCCAGGAGCAGTGGGCGGGTACGCTCAAGAGCCTGCGCACCGACAAGGTCGATTTGCTGCAGATCCACAACCTGCGAGACTGGCAACGCCAACTGCCCTACGCCCGCGAGCTCAAGGCCCAGGGCAAGACCCGCTATATCGGCATTACCCACTACCTGGCCAGCGGCCAGGATGATGTCGAGCGGATTGTGCGCAGCGAAAAGCTCGATTTCATCCAGATCAACTATTCGGTCAACTCGCCTGAGGCGGCGAAAAGCCTGCTACCGCTGTGCCAGGACAAGGGCGTGGCGGTGCTGATCAACCGTGCCTTCGATGACGGCCGGCTGTTCGCCAAGGTCAAGGATCAGCCGTTGCCGGGCTGGGCGGCAGAGGCCGGGGTTAGCAGCTGGGCGCAGTTGTTTCTGAAGTTCGCCATCAGCCATCCGGCCGTGACGGCGGTGATCCCCGCGACCAGTCGCCCGGACCGCCAGCTCGATCAACTCAAGGCCGGCAGTGGTGCGTTACTCAGCCAGACGCAGCAGCAAGCGCTGATCGAGCAGTTCGCCTGAGCCGATGAGCAACTGGCGGCGGCGCCTGGATCAAGGGCTCAACCTCAAGCCCGACGAGGGCCCGGCGGTAATCGCCGGTCTGGCCTTGTTCTACCTGCTGTTCACCGGTTACTTCATGCTGCGGCCGGTACGCGAGACCATGGGCGTAGCTGGCGGGGTGGACAACCTGCAATGGCTGTTCACTGGCACCTTCGTGGTGACGCTGATCTGCCTGCCGCTGTTCGGCTGGCTGGCTTCGCGGGTCAAACGACGGCGCATCCTGCCTTGGACCTATGCCTTCTTTGCCAGCAACCTGCTGCTATTTGCCGTGCTGTTTGCCCGCGACCCTGACGATATCTGGCAGGCGCGGGCTTTTTACATCTGGCTGTCGGTGTTCAACCTGCTGGCCATATCTCTGGCCTGGAGCGTGTTGGCTGACCTGTTTTCCAGCGAACAGGGCAAGCGGCTGTTCGGCCTGCTGGCGGCCGGCGCCAGCTTGGGCGGCTTGACCGGTCCGGTGCTCGGCACCTTGCTGGTGGCGCCGCTGGGGCATGCTGGGTTGCTGGTCCTGGCGTGTCTGTTGCTGCTTGGCAGCATCGGCGCCACCCTCTACCTGCAGCGCTGGCGTGACCGCCATCCGTTGCCGGCGATGAGTGAGCATCCGGCCTCCAAGCCCTTGGGTGGCAATCCGTTCGCCGGCGCTACCGCGGTGCTGCGCTCGCCGTATTTACTGGGCATCGCACTGTTCGTGGTGCTGCTGGCCAGTGTCAGTACGTTCTTGTACTTCGAACAGGCACGCATCGTCAGTGAAACGTTCTCTGACCGGACCCGGCAAACCCAGGTGTTTGGCCTGATCGACAGCGTGGTGCAGGCGCTGGCCATACTGACCCAGGTGTTTATCACCGGGCGGCTGGCCCGGCGCCTTGGGGTCGGCGTGCTTTTGGTGGCAGTACCGCTGGTGATGGCGGCCGGTTTCATCTGGCTGGCCATGGCGCCGGTGTTTGCTGTGTTCGTGGTGGTGATGGTGGTACGCCGCGCCGGTGAATACGCCTTGGTTCGCCCTGGGCGAGAAATGCTGTTTACGGTGTTACCTGCCGAAGACAAGTACAAGGCCAAGAACTTCATCGACACCGTGGTCTATCGCGGCGGCGATGCCTTGAGCGGCTGGGTCAAGCGTGCGCTGGATGTGATGGGCGACCACCCGCAGCTGGCCATGCTGATCGGTGCGGCGATTGCCCTGGGCTGGGCGGTTACCGGGGGTTGGCTGGGTCGCCGTCAGCGGGGGCTGGAGGAGCGAAACTGAAATGCGGCCTTGGGGCCGCTGTGCGGCCCGCAGGCAAGCCCGCTCCCACAGGGGTAGCGCTGCTCTTAAGTTTTGCGCTGTACCTGTGGGAGCGGGCTTGCCGGGGCGCCGAACCGCCGCGAAGGGCTGCACAGCAGCCCCAATACAGGCGACCCAGCAGTTCGGTAATACCCTGGGGTAGCCGCCGTATGGGCCTTGAATACCCGCTGAAAATGGCTCTGATCAGCGAAACCCAGGCGGTAGGCCACCTCGGCAAGTTCCTCACCTTGGCGAAGCAGCTGCCGCGCCCGGTTGATCCGGGCGTTGAGCAGATAAGCGTGGGGCGTAAAACCAGTGGCTGCACGGAAGGCGCGAATCAGCTGATAGCGCCCAAGGTCGGCTTGGCGTGCCAGCGAGTCGAGGCTCAACTCGGCCAATTCCGCCTGTTCGATATGCTCAATCAGTTGACCCAGAACAGACCGCCCCAGCGGTGCAATGGGAGCTGCCTCCAGCGCAGGGTATGCACTGAAATCATGGTCCCCCATGAACGTCACCAGCGCTGCGTGCTTCTCGGCAACCCCGGCGCCTGAGAACAACAGCGCATTGAGCTGACAAAAGTGCTGGTAAAGCTCCACTGAGCGGACGATGCGCGCCGGTTCACCCGCATCAGCCGCTGGCGTGCCCATCTCCAGGCGCAATTGCTGCAACCATTGGGCATCCAGGTGCAGCATCTGGTAACTCCAGGCCGTACCCGGTTCCGGGTTGCAAGCATGCACCCGCTGCGCCGGCACCAGCACCAGGGTGCCTGGCGTCAGGCGCACTTGCCGTTTGCCGGCACCGCTGAAACGGCTAAAACCCACATCGACCGCACCTATGGAAAACGTTGGGTGGCTATGGGCCTTGTAACAGGCGCGGCTATGACAAGCGCGGCGACTTTCGACGAAGGGCAGGGCGGGGTCATGCCAGATTTCGCTGCTTGCGCAATGCATGGGCCTGTCTCGGGTGTCAGCGGAGCGCGCAGTCTAACCTGAGGCCCACTGTTGCGGCCATTTACCCCATGACTGTGCTTGACGCCGGCAGGCCAGGGCGGCGAGGCTGGCCCGGTCGCAACGGAGAACAATAATGGACCTGTCGAGCCTGCTGCTTTTCATCCCCGCCTGCTTTGCCCTGAACATGGCACCTGGCCCCAACAACCTCTTGTCCCTGCACAACGCCAGCCGTTATGGCCTGCGCACTGCCTGTGTGGCCGGCGCTGGGCGGATTCTCGCCTTCAGCGGCATGATCACCCTGGCGGCAATGGGCCTGGCGGTGGTGCTGCACACCAGCGAATACCTGTTTCTAAGCATCAAGGTGATTGGCGCGGCCTACCTGTTCTACATCGCCTGGCAATTGTGGCGGGCACCGGTTGCTGAGGCACAACTGACGGGTGAACACCCGCGCGGCACTTGGCGCCTGGCGCGGCAAGAGTTCTGGGTGGCGGCGGGTAATCCGAAAGCGATTTTGCTGTTCACCGCCTTTTTGCCGCAGTTCGTATCGATGAACAGCGCCACCCCCGTCAGTGAACAGTTCCTCTGGCTGGGCGGGCTGTTCCTGCTGTTGGAGTGGGCGGCAATCGCGATCTATGCGGGGCTGGGCGCTTACCTGCAGCGCTGGTTCAATCGGCCTGGACCACGACGGGTGTTCAACCGGGTCAGTGCTTCGCTGCTTGGCTGTGCCGGGTTAGGGTTGCTGGCAGCGCGGCGCTAGGCTTCATCAATCGCGGTAGAACACCTGCACCAGGTGATAGCCAAACTTGGACTTGATCGGCCCGTGGATCTCTCGCAGGGCTTTCTTGAAGATCACCTGGTCGATCGCGCCAACCATCTGTCCTGGGCGCACTTCACCCAGATCGCCGCCGCGCTTGCCCGACGGGCAGGTGGAAAACTTCTTCGCCAGGACGTCGAAGGCCTCGCCCTTGGCGATGCGCTGCTTGAGCTGTTCGGCCTCGGCAGCGGTCTTGACCAGGATGTGACGGGCTTGAGCTTTCATGGGACACCTGTGTATCGGGCAAAAAAGGGCGCCATTATGCCTGATCGCGCAGCTCTGCGCGGTCGCGGAATTGCTCCAGCGCTTCAGGGTTGGCCAGGGCATCGGTATTTTTCACAGGCTGGCCGTGGACCACATTGCGAATCGCCAACTCCACCAGCTTGCCGCTGATGGTCCGCGGGATATCGTTGACCTGGGCGATCACCGCCGGCACGTGGCGCGGTGTGGTGTACTGGCGAATCACCTGGCGGATACGTTGGCGCAGGGCGTCATCCAGTTGCAGCCCCTCGCGCAGGCGCACGAACAGCACCACGCGCACATCGTTGTGCCACTGCTGGCCAATGGCGACGCTCTCGACCACTTCTTCGACCTTCTCAACCTGCCGGTAGATCTCTGCCGTGCCAATGCGCACCCCGCCCGGGTTGAGCACTGCATCGGAGCGGCCATGGATTATCAGGCCACCTGTGGCACTTTGCTCGGCATAGTCGCCCTGGGCCCAGACCCCGGCAAACTGGCTGAAATACGCCTGTTGGTAGCGGCTGCCATCGCTATCGCCCCAGAACCCCAGCGGCATCGAGGGGAAGTTGCGCGTGCAGACCAGCTCGCCTTTCTCGCCGATCAGCGGCTGGCCGTGCTCGTCCCACACCTCCACCGCCATACCGAGGCCTTTGCACTGAATCTCGCCACGGCGCACTGGCAGTAACGGATTACCCAGGACAAAGCAGGAGACGATATCGGTGCCGCCAGACATCGAAGCCAGGCACACGTCGGCCTTGATCTTGCGATAGACGTAGTCGTAGCTGTGCGGCGACAGCGGCGAGCCGGTCGAGAGGATCAGGCGCAGGCTGTCCAGGCGATGGCTGGTGGCCGGCTGCAGGCCTTCTTGCTCCAGCGCGGCCAGGTACTTGGCACTGGTGCCGAAGGCGGTGACCTGCTCGCTATCGATCAGGTCGAGCAGGCGTTCGGCGCCTGGGTGAAATGGCGAGCCGTCGTAGAGCACGATCGTTGCGCCAACGGCTAAGGCACTGGCCAGCCAGTTCCACATCATCCAGCCGCAGGTGGTGTAGTAGAACAGGACGTCGTCGGCCTTCAAGTCGTTATGCAGGCCATGTTCCTTGAGGTGCTGCAACAACACACCGCCAGCGCGATGGACGATGCACTTGGGCACGCCGGTGGTGCCGCTGGAGTAGAGGATGTACAGCGGATGGTCGAAGGGCAGCGCAGTGAACTGCGGTTCGCCCCCAGCCTGGTAGAACGCATCCCACAGGCTGACGTTGGGCGCGACGAACTCCTCGGCTTGGGTATGGCTGCGGGTATAGGGCACGATCAGCAAGCGCTCAAGGCCTGGCAGCTGGCTGACCACTTGGTTGATCTTGTCCACCTGGTCGATGCACTTGCCGGCGTACTCGTAGCCGGCGCAGGCAATCAGGAGTTTCGGCTCGATCTGGCCGAAGCGATCGATGATGCCGTGCAGGCCGAATTCGGGTGAGGAGCTGGACCAGACCGCGCCGATACTGGCGCAGGCGAGCATGGCCACCAACGTTTCCCAGGTATTGGGCATGACCGCAGCAACCCGGTCACCGGCCTGGATGCCACACGCGCTCAAGGCACGCTGGAAACCAGCCACCTGGGCGGCCAGTTGGCTATGGGTGAACCCCTGGCGTTTACCGTCTTCACGTACGGCGATAACCGCCGGGCGGTCGTCGCGGCGCTGCAGCAGGTGTTCGGCGTAGTTGAGGGTGGCGCCAGGGAACCAGCGCGCATCGGGCATGAGCCGGCCTTCTTCGAGTACCTGGCTGGCGGGGGATTGCCACTGTACGTGGAAGTACTCCGCCAGGGTCTGCCAGAAGGCTGCGCGGTGCTCGATGCTCCAGCGGTGCAGGGCGGGGTAATCGTTGAGCTGCAGATTGAATCGCAGGTTGACCCGGCGGCGGAAGGCATCCATCCGGCTGGCCTCGATCCGCGCCGTGGAGGGGCGCCAGAGCACATCGTTCATGCCGAAATCTCCGCAAAGGCGTGTAGGCGCGAGTAAGCCCGCGCCTACAAGGGCTCTATTACTCCACTTTAGCTGTTTCTACCTTTTCGGACGCCGACCATACGCGATAACGCACCTCGACACCTTTGGGCACGTAGACCACCACCGGCAGCTTGCTGTTGTAGCGCAGCATGAAGCCTTCGCCGATTACCGGCACGAAGGCCTTGGTTTTCTTGCCATCCGGGCAGGCCATCAGGGTGCTGGCCGGGCCGCCGACTGTTTCCAGCCGGTAGTAGCTGTAGCCCCAGCCTTCCAGGGTTTTTTCTTCCAGGGTTCCGGCCAGACGCTGACGATTGCAGTCCACCTCAAGGGTTTTGCCAGCCAGAATCTCCAGCTTGTGGGCCGATTCATCTGCCTGCGCGGGCAGGCGGATGACCTGGCGGGTGAAGCCTTGTTCCGCCTCAGGATAGGGCGCGACGTCCTTGAGCGTGGCCGCCATTGCCGGAACGGCGGCGGCCAGGGTCAGGGAGAAGATCGCGGTCAGTGGGAATGGGCGCATACGGCCTCCTTGCAATTGAACGAATGCAAGACCGCGCCAGGCCCACCGCCAACCCTCACTGGGCCAGCCAGCCACCATCGACGTTCCAGGCGGCGCCGCGGACCTGGCTTGCGGCCTCGCTGCACAGGAACAATACCAGCTCACCCAGATGCTGGGGGGTGACGAACGCCAAAGAAGGTTGTTTTTCGGCGAGCAAATCGTGCTGCGCTTGCTGCGGATCAGCCCCGGCTGCGGCGCGATCGTCGATCTGCTTCTGCACCAGCGGGGTCAACACCCAACCGGGGCAGATGGCGTTGCAGGTGACATTGCTGGTAGCGGTTTCCAGCCCCACCACCTTGGTCAGGCCGATCACGCCATGTTTGGCAGCCACATACGCGGCCTTGCCAGTAGAGCCCACCAAGCCATGCACCGAAGCGATATTGACGATCCGCCCCCAGTTGCGCGCACGCATGCCGGGCAAGGCCAGACGCGTGCCATGAAACACCGCCGAGAGGTTCAGGGCAATGATCTTGTCCCAGCTTTCGAGGGGAAAGTTCTCGACCGGGGCGACGTGCTGGATCCCGGCGTTATTGACGAGGATATCGACCCCGCCAAAGTCGCGCTCAGCCAGGGCGAACAGGTCTTCAATCTGCGTGACCTGGGACAAGTCTGCCGGGTGATGGGCAACCTTCACCCCGTGGCGGGCGATCTCGGCCAGTGCCGGTGCCGGATCGCCAAAGCCGTTGAGGATGATGTTCGCCCCAGCGCCTGCCAGCACTTGGGCAATGCCCAGGCCGATGCCGCTGGTGGAACCGGTGACGAGTGCAGTTTTGCCAGTCAGTGTCATGCAAAAGCTCCTTAGACGATGCCGGTGGCGTAGAAAGTCGCGATGACCACGAAAACCGCCAGGGTCTTGATCAGGGTAATCCCAAAAATATCTTTGTAGGCTTCGCGGTGGGTCAGGCCGGTGACGGCCAGCAACGTGATCACCGCGCCGTTGTGCGGCAGGGTGTCCATGCCGCCACTGGCCATCGCCGCCACCCGGTGCAGCACTTCAAGCGGGATGTTGGCGGCGTTGGCCGCTGCGATGAAACTGTCGCCCATCGCCGCCAGGGCAATACTCATCCCGCCTGATGCCGAGCCAGTGATGCCCGCCAGCAAGGTCACGGTGATGGCTTCGTTGACCAGCGGATTAGGGATACCGCGTAGCGCATCGGCCAGCACCAAGAAGCCCGGCAGCGAGGCGATCACCGCACCGAAGCCGTATTCCGATGCGGTATTCATGGCAGCGAGCAAGGCGCCGCTGACAGCGCTTTTGGTGCCCTCGGCCAGGCGCTGGCGGATTGCGCCGAAGGCGCACACCAGCACCATCAAGATGCCCACCAGCAAGGCCGCCTGCACCGCCCAGATCGCGGTCAGCTTGGCCACATCGCTCTGCACTGGCGCGGCCATCCCCGGCAGTTGCAGGCTATGGCTGCTGCCGTACCACTGGGGGATCCAGTGGGTGAACAGCAGGTTCATCACCCCCACCAGCAGCAGCGGGGCGAGTGCCAGCAGTGGATTGGGCAGGGCCAGGTCGTCAGCGGTTTCTGGCTCATTGCGCAGTTCGCTGCCATAGCCTTCGCCGGCGCGCTGAGCCTTGTTGCGTTGGCGCTGCAGGTAGAGCATGCCGGTACAGAACACGAAGATTGTGCCAATCAAGCCCAGCCAGGGCGCGGCCCAGGCCGTGGTGTTGAAGAAGGTGCTGGGGATGATGTTCTGGATTTGTGGCGTGCCGGGCAGGGCGTCCATGGTGAAGGAGAACGCACCCAGGGCAATGGTCGCTGGGATCAGGCGCTTAGGGATATTGCTCTGGCGGAACATTTCCGCAGCGAACGGGTACACCGCGAACACCACCACGAACAGCGACACACCGCCATAGGTGAGCAGGGCGCAGACCAGCACGATCACCAGCATGGCCTGGCGGGTGCCCAGTAGGCGGATGGCGGCGGCAACGATCGAGCGAGAGAAGCCAGACAGCTCGATCAGCTTGCCGAACACCGCGCCGAGCAGAAATACCGGGAAGTACAGTTTGATGAAGCCGACCATTTTTTCCATGAACACGCCGGTGAAAGCGGGGGCAACAGCAGAAGGGTCGGTGAGCAGCACCGCGCCGAGGGCGGCGATGGGGGCGAAGAGGATTACGCTGTAGCCGCGGTAGGCGGCGAGCATCAGCAGCGCGAGGGCTGCCAAGGCGATGAGCACAGTCATCGGGTCTATCTCCTGGGTGAATCTTGTTTTTATGGGTTTGGAGGGGATAGCGGGAATCGTGCCAGTTGCTTAAGTGATTGATTTATATGTGTTTATCTTTTAGCTCAGGAATGTATGTCTCTGATTTGAGATTGTTGGGGCTGCTTTGCAGCCCATCGGAGCGGTTCGTCGGGGCGCCGAACCGCTCCGATGGGCCGCAACGCGGCCCCAACTCTGCGGTCTCTAACTATAGATCGCCAATCTCATTATTGAGACAAAACCCCCAGCGCGACCATCTTCTTGTATAACGTCGACCGTCCCACCCCCAGGCTCTGCGCCGTTTGCGGCACATTCCCGGCACAACGCGCCAAGGCCTCGACAATCACCTTACGCTCAAACTGCTCACACGCTTCGCGCAGATTCATCGCAACCGGCGCCCCTTCCACAACCAGCAGAGGCCCTAGCGCTTCCTGCAAATCACACAACCCCAAGCGCGGCTGATCCGCCAACAGCGTCGCCCGCTCCAGCACGTTACGCAGCTCACGAATATTGCCCGGCCAGGCATGGCGCATCAGCAAGGCCTGCGCCTCATCTTCAAGCTCATACTGACTGCCCAAATACGCCAGAATCGCCTCACACAGTGCCGGCAGGTCATCCAGACGCTCACGCAGCGGCGGCACCTGGATCGGCAGCACGTTCAGCCGGTAGTACAAATCCGCACGGAACCGGCCTTCGGCCATGGCTGCCTGCAGATCGATGGACGTTGCAGCGATGATCCGCACATCGCTGCGCAGCATCTGGTTGGAGCCGACCGGCTCGTACTCTTTCTCTTGCAGCACCCGCAGCAGCTTGCTCTGTAATGCCAGCGGCATATCGCCGATCTCATCGAGAAACAGCGTGCCGCCTTCGGCCAATTGCAGCTTGCCGGAACGGCCCTTGCGCTCGGCGCCGGTAAAGGCACCCGGCGCGGTGCCAAAGAACTCGGCCTCAAGCAGCGTTTCAGGAATCGCGGCGCTGTTGATGCTGACAAAGGCCTTGTGTGCCCTGGCCGAGGCGGCGTGGATGGCGTGGGCCAGCAGTTCCTTGCCGGTGCCGGTTTCACCCAGCAGCAACACCGGCGAATCACTGTTGGCCCCACGCCGGGCACGGCGTTTGGCTTCAAGGCTGGCTGGGCTGGTGCCGACGAACTGGGCGAAGGTGTACTTGGCCTGGCGCGCCCGCAACTGCGAACGGGTCGATGCCAGTTCCTGCTGCATGCTCGAATAACGTTTGAGCAGCGGTGACAAGCTGCGCAGTTCATCGAACAAGGCAAAGCCAATCGCCCCGATCAGCTTGCCCTGGTCGTCATGAATCGGCAGGCGCATGACCACCAAGGGTTCATTGGGCGTATCGAGCATATCCAGCAGGATCGGCTTGCCATCGCTGACCACCTCGCGCATCAGGCTACCGGGAATCACCGCCTCGCACGGCTGGCCAATGGCACTGGCAGCGTCCGGCAGGCCAAAGCGGCGGGCGTAGCGCTCGTTCATCCAGACGATGCGCGCCTGGCGGTCGACGATCACCGTGCCTTCGCTGGACTGCTCGATGATCTCGAACAGCGAACGGATCGCCAACTGGCGTACTTGGGGATAGTCCTTGAGGCTGTCGCTGTCGTGCATGGGGAGGCCTGGATAGGTGGAGCATGATTAAAGGTTTGTCAGTCGTAGCGGGTTGCCTGTTTCGCGGGCAAGCCCGCTCCATCAGGGAGCGCAGCGATCCGCTTGCCAGTGCTGAGCCTGTTACCTGCGCGGGTCGAACGCCTCGCGCAGGGCATCACCCATGAATACCAGCAACGAGAGAATCAAGGCCAGGGCAAAGAACGCGGTGAAGCCTAGCCAAGGCGCCTCCAGATGCTGCTTGCCCTGAGTCACCAACTCGCCCAGCGAGGCGCTGCCAGCAGGCATGCCGAAACCGAGGAAATCCAGGGCGGTGAGGGTGGTGATGGCGCCGGTGAGCATGAACGGGATGAGCGTCAGGGTGGCATTCATGGCATTGGGCAGGATATGCCGCAGCATGATCTGGCTGTCCGCCAGGCCCAGCGCACGGGCCGCCTTGACGTACTCAAGGTTGCGCCCGCGCAGGAACTCTGCACGTACCACATCGACCAGGGTCAGCCAGGAAAACAACGCCATGATCCCCAGCAGCCACCAGAAATCCGGCTCGACAAAGCCGCTGAGGATGATCAGCAAATACAGCACCGGCAACCCCGACCAGACCTCCAACAAGCGCTGCCCGAGCAAGTCGACCCAACCGCCGTGATAGCCCTGCAAGGCCCCGGCAAGCAGCCCGATCAGCACACTGACAACCGTCAGGGCGAAAGCGAACAGCAGCGATACCCGCGTGCCATACAGCACCCGCGCCAGCACATCGCGCCCCTGATCATCGGTGCCCAGCCAGTTAGCGGTGGACGGCGGGCTGGGTGTCGGCACTTGCAAGTCGTAGTTGGGGGTATCGGCACTGAACGGGATCGGGGCAAACAGCATCCATCCCCCTTGGCCCTCGATCAGCTCGCGTACGTACTGGCTGCGATAGTCCGGCTGGAACGGCAATTGCCCGCCAAACGCCTGCTCGGTGTAACGCTTGAGCGCCGGTACGTACAGCTCGCCCTTGTACGACAGCAGCAGCGGTTTGTCGTTGGCCACCAGCTCAGCGCCCAGGCTCAGCAGCAACAGCCCGGCAAACAGCCACAGGGAAATCCAGCCGCGACGATTGTCGCGAAAGCGTCGCAGGCGGCGTCGCGAGACAGGCGAGAGCATCAGTGCGCCCTCGTGTCGAAGTCGATACGCGGATCGAGCAGGGTGTAGCACAGGTCACCGATCAAGCGAATCAGCAGCCCGGCCAGGGTGAAGATGAACAGCGTGCCGAACACCACCGGATAGTCGCGTGATACAGCGGCCTCGTAGCTCATCCGCCCCAGGCCATCGAGCGAGAAGATCACTTCGATCAGCAAGGAGCCTGCGAAAAACACCGTGATCAACGCCTGCGGCACTCCAGCCACCACCAGCAGCATGGCATTGCGCAGCACATGCCCATACAGCACCCGCCGCTCGCTCAGGCCCTTGGCGCGGGCGGTGACCACGTACTGACGGGAAATCTCATCGAGAAAGGCATTTTTGGTCAGCAGGGTCAGCGTCGCGAAACCGCCGATCACCAAGGCGCCGACTGGCAGCACCAAGTGCCAGAAGTAATCCGCGACTTTGCCCAGCAAGCTGAGCTGGTCGAAGTTTTCCGAGACCAGCCCGCGCACCGGGAACCAGTTCAGCGACGTGCCGCCCGCGAACAGCACGATCAACAGCAAGGCGAACAGGAACGAGGGCAGGGCATAGCCAATCACGATCAGCGCACTGCTCCAGGCGTCGAACCGACTGCCGTGGTGCACGGCTTTGCGAATGCCCAGGGGGATGGACACCAGGTAGGTGATCAGCGTCGCCCAAAAGCCCAGCGACAGGGTCACCGGTAGTTTTTCCAGGATCAGCTCGGTGACCTTGGCGCCGCGAAAGAAACTGTTGCCAAAGTCGAGCCTGGCGTACTGGCCGAGCATCAACCAAAGGCGTTCCGGGGCGGTCTTGTCGAAACCGTACTGGCGCTTGATCTCTTCGATCAGCTTTGGGTCCAGCCCGCGGGTCGCCCGCGATTCCCCCTGGAGCGTCTCGACCCGTGCCCCAGGTGCGCCACCGCCAATACCTTGCAGACGCGCGACTGCTTGCTCCACGGGGCCACCAGGCGCTGCCTGGACGATGGCGAAGTTGACCAGCAGGATCGCCAGCAAGGTGGGAATGATCAACAACAGCCGGCGCAGGATGTAGGTCGTCATGGCGAAGTCTTCCGGCGCTCGGCCATCTGTTCGTTGGTCAGGGCGGTGGGGCTGATTTCCCACCAGGTATCCAGGCCTTCGTCATAGCTCGCTTGCACCTTGGGCAGGCCGAAGCGATTCCACCACACGGTCGAGCTGCCGGGCGGGTAGTAGTTGGGGATCCAGTAGTAGTTCCATTGCAGCACCCGGTCCAGGGCGTGGGCGTAGCGCAACATGCTCGCCTGGCTGTCGGCCCGCACCAGGCCATCGAGCAGGGTGTCCACGGCAGGGTCCTTGAGCACCATGAGGTTGTTCGAGCCTGGGTCGTTGGCTGACGAAGAGCCAAAGTAGTTGTATAGCTCAGCGCCCGGCGACAGGGTGACTGGGTAGCCGGTGACGATCATGTCGTAGTCGCGCGCCATCACCCGGTTGATGTATTGCGCCGAGTCGACGTTGCGGATGTTCAGGGTGATGCCGATCTGCGCCAGGTTGCGCTTCCACGGCAGCAACAACCGCTCAAGGCCAGACTGGCCGTTGAGGAAGGTGAACGCCAGGGGCTCGCCCTGGGCGTTCACCAGGCGATCCCCCTCGGGATGCCAACCCGCGCGTTGCAGCAGCTGCAACGCTTGCAACTGCTGTGGGCGGATGATCCCGGAGGCATCGGTGACCGGGGCGCTGAAGACTTTGCTGAACACCTCATCCGGCACCTGGCCGCGCAGCGGTTCCAGCAGCTTGAGCTCTTCGGCATCCGGCAGTTGCCGCGCGGCCAGGGGGGTATTGGAGAACACGCTCTGCTGGCGGATGTACATCTTGCGCATCATCTGCCGGTTGCTCCATTCGAAATCCCAGAGCATGGCCAGCGCCTGGCGGGTGCGACGGTCCTTGAACATGGCGTGGTCCAGGTTGAACACAAAACCCTGGGCGGTCTGTGGCTTGGCAGGCCCCAGGTGTGCACGTTGCAAGCGGCCATCGTCGAGCTGCGCGCCGTTGTAGCCAATGGTGTAGGCGGTGGCGGAAAACTCGCGGTTGTAATCGTAGCCACCGCCCCGCAATACCTGGCGCGCGACTTCGGTATCGCCGAAAAACTCGATGCGGATACGTTCGAAGTTATAGCGCCCACGGCTGACCGGCAGGTCTTTGGCCCACCAATTGGCATCGCGCTCGAAGGTAATGCTGCGCCCGTTGTCGATCCGGCCAATACGATAAGGCCCACTTCCAACGGGTTTGCTGAAGCCTGCGCCATTGGCGAAGTCACGCTGTTGCCAATCGTGCTCGGGCAAAACCGGCAGAGTGGCCAGATCCAAGGGCAGGGTACGGCCATGAGGCTGCTTGAAATCAAAGCGCACGCGCTGCGGGCCTTCGACCGTCACCTTGGCGACTTCAGCGAACTGGGTGCGGAATTTCAGGCTGCCCTTGCTCATCAGCAGCTCGAAGGTAAAACGCACATCCTCGGCACGCACCGGCTTGCCATCGGCAAAGGTCGCGCGTGGATCGAGGTCAAAGCGCAACCAGGCATCGTCCGGTCCACGCTCCATGCGGCGGGCGATCAGCCCATAAACGGTGTAAGGCTCATCGAACGAACGCACTGCCAGTGGTGCATACAGCCAGCCATCGACTTCACTGACGCCAGTGCCCTTATCGATGTAAGGCAAAATATGGTCGAACTGACCAATCTCGATCGCCGAGCGGCGCAGCGTGCCGCCCTTGGGGGCATCGGGATTGACGTAATCGAAGTGGCGGAACGCTTCGGCGTAGCGGGGGGCTTCGCCATAGACCGTGAGTGCGTGTGAAGCACCGGCATAGGCGCTGGATGACTGCACCAGCAGACCGACCAGCAACCCGCGCCAGGCGCATTTCCCCAAACGACTCAGCACCTTGTAGGAGCGGGCTTGCCCCGCGATAGCGCCAGCAAAGTCACCACAGTTACCAGCCGGATCACCCTCGACGGAGCACCCCACCCCCACAGGCTGCATAGCGTTCCTGAGGAACAATCGCCGATCAGTCCTGACGGCTGGTCACTTCCAACAGGTGGTAACCGAACTGAGTCTTGACCGGGCCTTGCACGACGTTGATCGGCGCGCTGAACACCACGGTGTCGAATTCCTTGACCATCTGGCCTGGGCCGAACGAGCCCAGGTCACCGCCTTGGCGGCTGGACGGGCAGGTCGAGTTGGCTTTGGCAACTTCGGCGAAATCGGCACCCGCTTCGATCTGGGCTTTGAGTTCGTTGCACTTCTCTTCGCTGGCAACCAGGATGTGACGGGCAGTGGCGCGGGCCATGGGGTAACTCCTTGTGAGAAAAGGCACAGGGTAGCCTAATCGCTGCGTTTTGACAGCTGGGCTGTGGTGCGGACCTAGCATTTTTGCCAGTTGTTGGTTTTGCGGCGCGGCATCAGATTGGCCGTTAGAGCACCGCCGCTCTTCGCCCAGGAAACGCTGCCATGACCGATCTGAAAGCTTTCGATGCGATGTACCAAAAGAAGCTAGAAGCTGCCAACAATCCGACAAGTGCCCAACCCACGCCAACCCCAGTTGAGGAACCCTCCGTTGAACCCTCGCAACCAGACAGTGAGCCTAAAATTGAAGGGAGGATGCACTTCGGCCTGACTTTCCTGGAACCTGAACGATCCCATCGGTTGCTGGAGGGGGAAGCAGCAATCGAAACAATGAAGTCGACCTATGCTGCAGTTGTAGCAAGACAGGCGACTAACCGCGAATTGTCGGTATCCACCCAGCAGGAGCCAGACGGTTTCTGGCCGGCGGTACCGGCAGTGTTTGTCTCGATCGGCACTGAAGATGACCCGGTTGTCGGGCTCAATCTGGCCGGCGTGCTGGGGCGCCACCTCGATCCCGATACCAACCAAACAGTCGTGGGTTTACAGGTGGCACTCAGACCGTTCGAAGGCCGGTCAACCCAGCACACTTACCAGCTGTTCTGGCATGAAGCAGGCATCGTCAATCCTGCTCCGGTATTGACCGTGCCGGTCCGGGCTGGGCAAGAACAGGAAACTATTCTGGCGGTTATTCCGGCAGCCGCTGCGGTAGTTGGTAATGGCCTGTGGTATCTCAGGGTCACCACTGCCGGGGTTGGCAACCCAATTGAAACTGTACCGCTCGATGTGTTCTATAAGGACACTGTGCCCGGCGGTGTCGACGACAGTCCTGCTGCAACGCACCCGGGCTTACTGGCGCCCACACTGACGCTTCCGCCGCAGCTGGTACCCGAGTCACAGATTGCCGTCACCATTGCGCCGTATGTGAATCTAACTGCGGGCGATGTCATCAGTCTGTTCATCGGCAACGTGGTGATCAGCCATACGGTGTTGGCAAGCCAAGTCATTACGGGCCAACCGTTGGTACTGATGGTCTCCAGCACTGCGCTGGAACCTATCCAGAGTCTGGACACGGTAACGGTGTTCTGGAGGGTAGTCGACCTGGTGCTCAACCCTCAGCCCAAACCCTCCCAATCAACACTGCTCAGGCCCAATTTCAGCGATGGACGACTTGGTGTCCCGCTGCTGCTGATCGACAACGTGCGGCAGGATACTGAAATTCATCTGGACGAGCTTGGCAGGCAAGATCTTCAGGTCCGCATTCGCGCGACCAGCCCACCGTTTTTGACTTCAGATCAAATCGTCACCAGCTATGAAATCACCTCCAGCGATGGGCAATCGGTCCTAAGCAGAAACCTACCCATCTTGCCAGTAGGTGACGCAGTGGGGGGGGACCATGACAGTGCACTCCCCAATGCTGATCTACTGCTTGGCGCCGCCGGTCAGTTGTGGGTCAACTATGTGCAGTTACGTAACGGCGTTCAGATCGATCGTTCGCCGCGCATCAGCCGGTTTATCAGAGCTGCGGTTCGTCGTCTGCCGGCGCCCGTCGTACGCGAAGCCCGGGGGCTGTTGCTAGCCGCCAATCTGCCTGAACTGACGGTCGAGCTGCGCTGGCCGACGATCAGTCTGCAGGAGCGGGTTACAGTCGTGCTCGATGGCACGTCGGCCGCTAACCGGAGCTTCCAGAGTACATTTGCATTTCCCATCGATAGCCGGGATGTCGAGAGCGGGGTCAAAGTTGTAAGGCTCAATGCGTCTGGGATGTTGGCTGATTTGAATGGTGGCCGGCTGACGGTAAGTTACCGAGTGCAGCAAGGCGAGGCTGAGCCGGTGTCGTCCGCAGTGCTTAACTTGCTGGTGGGTGATCAAGTGGCATTGCTACCCGCTCCGTTAGTGCAGGGGCTGAGCCAGAACAGAACCTTACCCTCCACTAGCAGCGCAACCGTCACGGTCACTTACGACGGCATGAACTCGGAAGATTTTGTAAGTCTGGTGTTGGTACCGTCGAGGAGTGCAACTCATACCATCGAACAGTTCGGCTCTACCACGCCGGTGTCGATCACCGTTAAGCAAGATGTCGTTGCCAGCTGGCTGAATGAAGTAGTGCAGGTCTTCTACACAGTGAGGGATCGCAACGGCCGCGTACGTCTATCGCAGCAAGAGACGATAATCGTTGCCGACCCTCAACCGTTGAACTTGGTGCGCCCAGTGTCGCCGCTTGCTGTCGGTGGGCTGCTCGCTCCAGCCGTGATTCCAGAGATGCCCGGTGCAACCTTTACCGTGAATTTCCCCGGGATGCTCCCGCTGGATCAAGTGCAATTATTGGTGAGCGGTGTTGGTTCACATGCCAGCGCAGTTCAAACCGTCAGCCGTCCTGGGCCGCTCACGTTTGTTGTTCCTCGAAACGTCATTTTGTCCAGTCTACTGAAGACCGTACGGGTCTATTACACCTTGACTCGAAACGGGCAAGCTCCTCAGCATTCAGCCCAATTAGACTTATTGGTCAACCCACCGCTGATGGTGGATCAACGTCGGCTGGTGCTTAATGGCATTTCTGTAAAAATGCCAGGTTGGACAAGAACCGGGGCGGACTCTATTAATAACACCGCCGTTAGGGCCGCGACTGGTGGACAAGCACCCTACACCTACAGTTCTAGCAATCCTGCGGTTGCATCAGTGACCTCTACCGGGCGCGTGGTGGGAGAAAGAAATGGAAGTGCAACCATCACTATTGCAGATGCAAGAGGAACACGGGTCTCCTATCAGGTGCAGGTGAGTAACGTCTACACTCTGGTAGTCAACACCGGCAAGCTTAGTGACGCTCAGTTCAATACCTGGCTGAGACAGACGGGTGTGCATCTGAGCCACCCAATGAGCTATGACATCGCTCGAGTGTATGGCGCCATGCAGCTGAGCCAGTTTACCTGGTTAAGCGTTCCTCCAAATACTCCGCGATATTGGTGGTTCTTCCACACAACCACTCGCGCCAGCGCTGCCTGGGGCGCTGATGGTGGCCCACACCAGCGCTTGAATGGAGTCTGCGCGAGGCTGTACAACGCCTAAATGCAGCTAAGCAGCACCCGCAACCGCCCTACAGCAGTGCGGGTGCTTTTGGGCCAAGGCTCAAGCACCCTGGCGGGCGAGTTTGCTCGCTGCAGTCGTGAGAAGTTGCGCTGTTTTGTCCCAACCCAAACAACCATCAGTGATGGACACACCGTATTTCAACGGTGTTTTGCCCAGCGCCTGGCACCCATCGAACAAATGCCCCTCGAGCATCACCCCTACCAACGACGTATCGCCTGCTAAGCGTTGCGCCAGCACCTGTTCGAACACCGCCGGCTGCCCGGCCGGATCCTTGCCACTGTTGGCATGGCTGCAGTCCACCATGATCCGCGCCGCCAGGCCGACCTTGGCCAAGCCAATGCGTGCCTGAGCCACGCTATCGGCATCGTAGTTCGGCCCTTTGTGGCCACCGCGCAGCACCAGGTGTGTATCAGGATTGCCCAGCGTCTCGATGATCGCCGGGTAGCCTTGCGCATCCATCCCGAAGTGGCGATGCGGGTGCGCCGCGCTGCGCATGGCATCGCAAGCAATGCCAATACCGCCATCGGTGCCATTCTTGAAGCCCACTGGCAACTCAAGCCCACTGACCATCTCGCGGTGAATCTGCGATTCGGTAGTGCGCGCACCAATCGCGGCCCAGCCCAGCAGATCATCGAAGTAGCCAGCAGCCATCGGTTGTAGCAGCTCGGTGGCAATCGGCAGCCCGCGTTCGAGCATGTTCAGCATCAAGCCACGGGAGAGGGCGATACCGGCGTGCATGTCGTCGCTGCCATCGAGGTGCGGATCGTAGGCCAGGCCTTTCCAGCCGACCGTGGTGCGCGGTTTTTCCACGTAGGCGCGCATCACCAGCAGCAACTGGTCATCGACCTCACGGCTCAAGGCGGCGAGGCGGTCAGCGTATTCCAGGGCTGAACGTGGGTCGTGGATCGAGCACGGGCCAACCACGACCAGCAGGCGCGAATCGCGGCCTTCAAGAATATTGCGGATGGCCTGGCGGTGCTGCTGCACTTGCTGGGCGAGCTCGCTGGAGAGCGGCATCTGCTGCTTGAGCAGGTGTGGGCTGGGTAGACGCTGGCTGACGGTGGTGTTGGCAGCTTGCGGTTGGGTCAGGGGCAGGGCGAGGTTGGAGGCTTGCATGGCGTATTGTTCCCTGGGCGGACGGCGGGTTGATGCCCGCGCAGTCGGCCCTATCGAGGTGTTCGACAGATCGTCAAATGGGGTTGTTGTGCGGCATTGCCACCACGAATCGACCGAACGGAGGCGGCAGGCTGGCCCGAACGGGATTGGCTAAATCGCCAGGCGCAGGTGCTTGGGTAGGCGTAGGTGGCGTAGTTCATCGATCTGTCCTCAGGTGCAATCTGTGTGTTTTTCAAAGGTCTGGAAAAGCAAAACCCCCGGTCGGGGAGCCGACCGGGGGTTGAGTATTCTCGTATTCGGCGGCCCCTCGAAGAGTGGGCGCCGTTGGGGTATCAGCGGCGCCTAGTGGCTAAACCAATACCCAAAATAAAAGCTGGCAACGGACGAGCAGCCGACAACGGCCAGCACGCGGCGCAGGATGCGAGCGGTGTGGTTGGCGTGGTCGTGGATGCTGTGGGTCATGTTGCTCTCCAGTGAATGAGCCCGAGCTTACTGCACCTGTAACAAGGTGTTCAATGGATAAATGCTATCGGCGCAATGATTTTTCTGACACACCATTGCGCTCAAAACCAGCAAGGCCCCCTGTAGGAGCGGGCTTGCCCGCGAATAGGCACTAAGGTTCACCGGCGCAGATAAGCACTGAAATCGATATCCCCAGCACTGAGAATCGCCTGCACGCGGTTATGCACATTGAGCTTGCGCAAAATCGCCGAGACATGCGCCTTGACCGTGGTCTCGGCGATATCCAGGTTGTAGGCGATCTGCTTGTTCGACTCGCCCTTGGTCATCCGCTCGAGCACCAGCAGTTGCTTGCGCGTCAGCGCCTGCAGCAGCTCCGGGGCAAAGCCGTGGTGCTCGCTGGTCGTGCGGCGGCTGCCCGGTTTCTGGGTGCGGATGATGTCCGGTGGCAGGTAGACGTTGCCGTTGAGAATCTGCTCGATCGCCTCGGTCATCTGCGAGCGCGGCGAGGACTTGGTGATAAATCCCACCGCGCCATAGGTGATCGCCTGCAACACCACTTGCTTGTCCTGTTCGGCTGACACGATCACCACCGGAATGGTCGGGGCTTCGTTGCGCAGGTTCATCAACCCGCCCAGCCCATGCATGCCCGGCATGTTCAGATCCAGCAGGATCAAGTCCAGATCATCGTGTTCACCGGTCAGGGCCAGGGCGCTGTCGAGGTCGGCGGTCTCCATCACTTCGCTACCGGGAAAGCCATCGGCGATCACATTGTGGATGGCCTCGCGAAACAACGGGTGATCGTCGGCAATGAGGATCTTGTACATGGCTGTGCACCTTATTGTTGTATGTGTGCTCGCACGCAAGGGGCAAATTGCTCGGCAGCCCTTGTTATGCCGCTATTAAGAGCCGGTAGCAAGGCTTTGTGAATGCGACCATCGCCAGGCAAACCAGTACCAAAGTAGTAGAGGGTGGCAGGCGCGCTACTTCTAGCATGGGGCGACACCTTTGCGCAGGAGCAGCACCCCATGGCCATTTTGCTGGTGGACGATCATCCGCTGCTGCGCATCGGCCTGGCGGCGACCCTGGCCCAGGCGATGCCCGAGATGCGAGTGCTGCAGGCCGACAGTGGCGAGGCGGCCCTGGCCCAGGTCCAGGCCCAGGTGCCGGGGCTGGTGATCATGGACTTCGATTTGCCCGGCATCAGCGGATTGGAAACTACCAAGCGACTGCGCCAGCGCCTGCCGCAGTTACGCGTGCTGTTTCTCAGTGAACATACCGAGCTTGGCTTGGTACGTCAGGCCCTGGCAGCGGGGGCGTGTGGGTTCTTGTCCAAGCAGGTGGCGCCGCAGGTGTTGCTCGAAGCGGTGCAGCGAACCTTGGCTGGACATGCCTATATCGAGCAAGCCTTGGCGACCGCGCTGGCTTGCCAGCCGCGTCAGCATGGAGAGGACCGTTTGCAGGGATTGACCCAGCGCGAAACGGAGATTTTCCTGATGCTGGCCAAGGGCACGGCGGTACGCACTATCGCCGAGCAGCTGTGTATCAGCAGCAAGACCGTGTCCAATCACCTGACCTTGCTCAAGAGCAAATTGCAGGTCAGTTGCCAGGCCGAACTGGTGCACCTGGCCATCGAGGCGGGGTTGCTGCGGGTTGCCGCCTGAGGGGTGTCAATACAGGCCTCTTCGCGGGCAAGCCCGCTCCCACAGATACCGGCTGTTCTTGAAGCTGGCGCTGAGCCCGTGGGAGCGGGCTTGCCCCGCGAAGAGGCCGCAACTGACTCACCAAGCCGCTTCACTGCCAAGAATCCGGGCAGCCCTGGCAACCTTCCATATTGCTGTCCTGGAAATTCGCATAGTGCTGCCGCGTCCCGCGCAGGTCGGCATTCTCAAGGTTGCTCTCGCCAAACTTGGCCTCCTGCAAATTGGCATCGGCCAGGCTCGCACCCTTGAGGTCAGCCTTGCTCAGCCAGGTCATTTCCAGGTCGGCCGCCTTCAGCGAGGTGCCATGCAGCTTGGCCCCCGACAGCCTGGCGAACTCCAGGTAGGCCGCAGACAGGTCGGCTTTTTCGAAGTTGGCACCCTGGGCAAACATCCCCCAGGCCTGGACCGCGACCAGTGTCGCCCCTTGCAACTGGGCCAGGCGCAGGTTGCTCTGTTGCAGGCTGGCACGGGTCAGGTTGGCGCCGCGCAGATCGGCTTTTTCCAGATTGGCCAGATCAAGTCGGGCATGGCGCAGATTGGCCTCGCGCAGGTCAGCGCCGGACAGGTCCATCTTGCGCAGGTCCTGGTTGTTCAAGTCGGCGCCCCGCAGGTTGGCGTTGGGGCATTTGCTTTCGGCGGCGATGACGCAGCCATTGATCGTCAGCGGCGCGTCGGCCTGGTCGTCGGCGAAGGCGCTGGGGAGTAGCAGCAGCAGGGCCAGTGGCAGGTAGTTCATGACAGGCTCCAGGGTTTCAAATGTGCAGGAGCGGCGGTGCGCCGCTCCTGCAGGGGAGGTGTGAATCGGTGATCTAGCTCAGCGCTGAGCGGTCTTGGTGTCCCACGCAGGGATCTTGAACACCCAGAACGACCCACCCTGCGCCACCGGCTTGGTCAGCTCGGCCATGTCGCCACCCCACAGCGGCACCGCGCCGCCGTAGCCCACGGTCACACCGATGTACTGCTCACCATCCTGCTCCCAAGTGATAGGCGGGGAGACGATGCCGCTGCCGGTCTGGAACTTCCACAGCTCATCGCCGGTTTTGGCGTTGAAGGCCTTGAAGTAGCCGTCACCCGTGCCGGTGAACACCAGGTTGCCCTTGGTTGCCAGCACCCCGGCCCACAGCGGCAAGCGCTCCTTGTGCTCCCAGACCATCTTGCCGGTGGTCGGGTCCATGGCGCGCAGCGAGCCTACGTGGTCCTCGTACATGCGCTTGATCCGAAAGCCCATGCCCAGGTACGCCGAGCCCTTCTTGTAGTTGACCTCTTCGGTCCAATACTCTTCTTTCCACTGGTTGGACGGTACATAGAACAGGCCGGTGTCCTGGCTGTAAGCCATGGGGTTCCAGTTCTTGCCGCCGAGGAACGGCGGCGACACTTCCACGGGCTTGCCCTTGGTCTGCCCAGGCTCCGGCTTGGCCGGGCGCTGACCTTCATTTTCCACCGGGCGGCCGGTTTTCAGGTCGATATGGCTGGCCCAGGTGATGTTGTCGGCGAACGGGAAGGCGTTTTTCAGCTTGCCGTTGCTGCGATCGACCACATAGAAGAAGCCGTTGCGGTCGGCGTGGGCGGTGGCCTTGAACTGCTTGCCGTCCTTGTCCTTGTAGTTGAACAGCACCAGCTCGTTGTTACCCGAGAAGTCCCAGGCATCGTTGGGGGTGTGCTGGTAGAACCACTTGACCTCACCGGTGGTGGGGTCGACCCCGACCTGGCCTGAGGTGTAAAGGCTGTCGTAGTCGTGCGGGTTGCCGTCCTTTGAGGTGCGCGCCCAGGTGTTCCAGGGCCCGGGGTTACCGGCACCGACGATGATGGTGTTGGTTTCGGCATCGAAACTGGCGCTCTGCCAAGGCGCGCCGCCACCGTGGCTCCAGGCCTCGACCTTGCCGGTCTCGGTGCTCGGATCATCCGGCCAGGAGGGCGCCTTGACGTCGCCGGTGGGCGTGCTGTCCTTACCATTGAGGCGGCCCATGTGGCCTTCGACGAAGGGCCGCATCCATACCTCTTCACCGGTGTCCGGGTCACGTGCATACAGCTGGCCGACCACACCGAACTCATCGCCAGAACTGCCATGGATCAACAGCACCTTGCCGCTCTTCTGGTCTTTGACGATGGTCGGGGCGCCGGTCATGGTGTAGCCAGCGCTGTGGTCGCCGAACTTCTTGTTCCACACCACCTTGCCGGTGTCCTTGTTCAGCGCGACCAAGCGTGCATCGAGGGTGCCGAAGTAGATCTTGTCGCCATAGATGGCCGCGCCGCGGTTGACCACGTCACAGCAGGGGCGAATGTTGTCCGGCAGGCGGTGGTTGTAGGTCCACAGGCGCTTGCCGGTCTTGGCGTCGAGGGCAAATACCCGCGAGTAGGAGCCGGTGACGTAGATCACCCCGTCGTTGACGATGGCCTGGGACTCCTGGCCGCGCTGTTTCTCATCGCCGAAGGAGAACGACCAGGCTGGCGTGAGCTTGAACACGTTCTGCTCGTTGACCTGCGCCAGCGGGCTCCAGCGCTGGGCGTTGGTGCCCATGCCGTACTGCAGCACGTTGTTGGTGGTCTTGTGGTCGTCGGCGATGTCTTCCCAGGTGACCGGCTTGGCCTGGGCGGTACCGCCAATGGCCAGGCTCGCCAGCAGCAGGGCAGCAGAAAGGGGCGAAAGCATGGCGGGTAACGTTCTTGTTGTCATGGTGGAGTTCCCAGTGAGGTTGTGGCCTGCATAGCCTGGAACGCCACCGCGCGGCGAGATACGGAAATCTTCCCGGCCATTACGGGAAAACTTCCCAGGGCGGGCATGATTTGGCACTGCCCCGCACGGGCTACGACCAAGGGAGGAGGGCGCGGCCACCAAAGCAGCATGGGGGCCGGCCTGGCCGCTTTCTAGGATGCTCCAACCGCCTCGCTCTCAGAGGTGGCGCGTGCACTCTCAGAAGTCGAGGCCAGAACAATGACAATCGTGAAAAACGCCTGCAAATCCACCCTGCTGATGCTTGGCCTGTGCGCTGCCGGCGCTGCCAGCGCCCATGGCAACGTCACCCCAACGGCAGTCAATACCGAAGGGCTGGAGCCGCTTGGCAGCGAATGGCGCGCCGAAAACCCGTATCGCGACAGCAAGGATCACGACAAGGCGGTGTCCATCGGTGCGTCGGCGTATAACCAGAACTGCGCGGCATGCCACGGCCTGGAGGCCAAGTCGGGCGGGATTGCCCCGGACCTGCGCATGCTCGATGAAGGCGCGGCGGGGGATGAGTGGTTTGTCGAGCGCGTGCGCAATGGCGCGGTGCGCGATGGGCGGGTGTATATGCCCAAGATGGCGGATTTCCTCAGCCAGGAGGCGTTGTGGGCAGTGCGTACCTACCTGGACAGTGTGCATGTGACGGAATGATTGCGGCAGGGCCGGCCTCATCGCGGGACAAGCCCGCCCCCCCAGCGGGTAGGCGCGGGCCGGCCCCACAATGAGGCCGGTAGGTGTTGCGCCTACAACGGATAGTTCTTCAGTTCCCGCGCAATCAGCATCCGTTGAATCTCGCTCGACCCTTCATAAATCTGGGTAATCCGCGCATCCCGGTAATAGCGCTCCACCGGGTAGTCCTCCAGATAGCCATAGCCACCATGTACCTGAATCGCCATCGAGCACACCCGCTCAGCCATCTCCGAGGCGAACAGCTTGGCCTGTGAGGCCTCCGACAAGCACGGCTTGCCGGCACTGCGCAGACGCGCGGCATGCAAGATCAACAGGCGCGTGGCATTGATCTGCACCTGCATGTCCGCCAGCAGGTTGGCGATGCTCTGGTGCTCATTGATCGGCTTGCCAAACTGGATGCGATCACGCGAGTAGACCAGCGCTGCTTCAAATGCGGCGCGGGCAATACCCAATGCTTGCGCAGCGATGCCGATGCGCCCGCCTTCCAGGTTGGACAGGGCAATCGCCAGCCCCTTGCCGCGTTCACCGAGCAGGTTGGCAGCGGGAATGCGGCAGTTGTCCAACGTCACCGCACAGGTATCGGAGGCGCGAATGCCCATCTTGTGCTCGCTGCGATCAACCTTGAAGCCAGGGTTGTCGGTGGGCACCAGGAAGGCTGACAGGCCCTTCTTGTCAAGCTCCGGGTCCGTCACCGCGAACACAATCGCCAACCCGGCGCGACGGGCATTGCTGACAAACTGCTTGGCGCCGTTGATCACCCACTGGCCATCCACCAGCTCGGCGCGGGTGCGCAGGTTGTGCGCCTCGGAACCGGCCTGGGGTTCGGTCAGGCAGAAGCAACCAATGACTTCGCCGCTGGCCAGGCGTGGCAGCCAGGCCTGTTGCTGTTCAGGCGTGCCGTAGGCGAGCAGCGGCCCGCAGCCGACCGAGTTGTGGATGCTCATCAAGGCGCCCGTGGCGCCGTCACCTGCGGCAATCTCTTCAACCGCCAGGGCGTAGGCGACGTAATCGGTGTAGCTGCCGCCAAAGTCTTCCGGAACGACCATGCCCAGCAGGCCCAACTCGCCCATCTTGCGCACCACGCCATCATCGATCCAGGCGGCTTTTTCCCAGGCCTGGGCATGCGGGGCGATCTCGCCACGGGCAAAGTCCCGGGCCATATCGCGGATCATGATTTGCTCTTCGCTCAGTTCCAGGTCTTGCATCTGCGTACTCCCGGCCTTACAGGCCTTCGAAGAATTGGTCGACTCGGGCCTGTTGCAGCTGCTTGAGGCTCGGTGGATTCCAGCGGGGCTGCTTGTCCTTGTCGATGATCAGCGCGCGCACACCTTCGATGAGGTCGCCGTATTCGAACCACTGGCGGTCCAGGTGCAGCTCCATGGCAAAGCAGTCCTCCAGCCCCAGATGGCGACCACGGCGCAACATCTGCAGGGTAACCGCCATTGCCAGCGGCGAGCGGCTTTCCAGCTGGTCGGCGGTGGCCAGTGCCCATTGATGGCTGTCGCCAATGGTCACCGCACGCAGTTGCTCGATGATGCTGGCCAGGTCGGGCTGGGCGAAGAAGTGATCGATCACTGGGCGCAGCCTGGCCAGCGGCGCGTCGTCGAGGACCTGGGTGCCAAGCTTGGCCAGCAGGCCCTGGAGGTCTTTTAGCGGATGCTCGCCGAAGCTGATGCGCTCCAGTGCTTGATCCAGGGCCGATAGCTTGTCGCTGGCCAGGTACCAGTCGGCCAGACCGCAATACAAGGCATCGGCCGCCTGGATCTGCGCGCCACTGACGCCCAGGTAAGTACCTAGCTCGCCGGGAATGCGCGACAGGAAATAGCTGCCGCCGACATCCGGGAAGTAACCGATGGCAGTCTCCGGCATACCTAAACGGCTGCGCTCGGTGACCACCCGCAGGTCGGCGCCCTGGGCCAGGCCCATGCCACCGCCCAAGGTGTAGCCGTCCATCAGCACCAGTACCGGCTTGCGGTAGCGGTGGATGCACTGGTCGAGGGCGTACTCCTCGACGAAGAACTGCTCGTGCAGCGTGCTACCGGCCTTGAAGCTGTCATACAGCGAGCGGATATCGCCGCCGGCGCAAAAGCCCTTGGGGCCTTCGCCACGCAGGACAATGGCCTGCACCTGGCAGTCATCGGCCCAGGCGTCCAAGTGCTGCTGCAGGCTGCGCACCATATCCAGGGTCAGGGCATTGAGGCCGGCGGGGCGGTTGAGGGTGAGGTGGCCAATCTGATTGCGGACTTCGGCCAAGACATGATCCGTTGCCGAAATGTGAGCATGCGCGGTCATCGCGTTCTCCCTGCTTTGTTATTGATTTTCCAAGTGAAGTCTGGAGTGCGCTGGAGGATCAGGGGATCCTGTCATGCGATTTTGCCTTGCACAATCGACAAATATGCAGGGCCTGCTTGCATTTTTGCCTTAAAGGCGCGCCTTCCGGACCGGGTCTTGCCACTTTAGCCGTGTGACACGGGTGGACAAGGGATTAGTTCGCTGTGCCGCCATCCACTTGCGCCCGGCCAAGGCACTGGCCAATCGCTGCCAAGGCAGCGTAGGGCAGGGCGCACGCGCTTTCGATAATCGGCCCGACACCCGTCCCTACCGATTGCGGAGCGCGCCATGCACAACAATAACAATGCCCAACGCCGTATCCTGCCGCTGCTTGGCGGCCTTGCCAGCCTGGCCCTGAGCCCAATGGCCAGCGCCGAAATCATGCTCTATGACAAGGACCAGACCACCTTTTCCACCGACGGCTACATCAACGCCTTCTACGTCAACAGCGATATCGACCGGGCTGGCGAGCAGTACGACCGGCGCCAATCGCGGGTAAAAATGGGCTTTTTGCCCAACACCCTAGGCTTCAACATGACCCGCCAGATCGACGATCTCAAGCTCGGCGGGCGCTCCTCGTTCTGGGTCACCATCAACGACAGCGAGACCAACGGCACCGACACTGCCATCGATGTGCGCCAGTTCTACGGCACCGTGGCCAACCCTGAATGGGGCGAAGTGCTGATCGGCAAGGATTTTGGCCTGTTCGCCCGCTCCAACATCCTCCTCGATGAACTGCTCGCCGGTTACGGTCAGGTCAGCGATACCCTGGGCCTGGTGGACGGCGGCGGGGTGTCGTTCGGCAACATCGGCAGCGGTTACCCGTACCCGTTCCCGACCTCGCAGATCACCTACCGCAGCCCGCAAATGGACGGCCTGCGCATCGCCGTGGGCATCATGGACCCGGTCGATACCAACGATGACAGCGCGGTGGGCAAGGCCTACCAGGAAAATCCGCGCACCGAGAGCGAGATTACCTACCAGTTCGACCTGGCCGGCGCGCAGATCTACAGCTGGCTCAACGGCAGCTACCAGACCTCCGACAACACCGACAGTACGGTCGAGTCGGTGACCTCCAAGGGCGTGGGCTATGGCGTGCAGGCCAAAATGGGGGCGTTTTCCCTGACCGGTTCTGGCTTTACCGCCAAAGGCATCAACCCGTTTTTCACCAACAATGCCGGCGAGGCGACCCTGCGCGAGGTCGACAGCAAGGGCTACCTGCTGCAGGGCTCGTATCGCTTGGGCAAGAACCGCCTGGCGCTGTCGTATGGCAAGACCAAGGATGATGGCAATGGCGCGGTCAATACCGGGGCCGATTATCAAACCCGCGGCATTGCCCTGTTTCACGACATCAATGACAACCTCAAATTGGTCGCCGAGTACAACCAGTTCGAGATCGAAGGCCATGAAGGGGATGCGCAGAACGAAGAGACTGACACCTTCGCGGTGGGCGCAGTGCTGACCTGGTAGCGCGCAAGGCTTGCGCACCAAATAAGCGCCTGGTGCTTATTTAATGCCACCGGTCAGGCCGCTTCGGAAATAAAGCGAATCCGCGCTTATCGCCGTACTCCCACACTATGTACGGCGCAGCGCTGTGCATTTTCCCAAGCCTCATGAGGTTCATGACCATGGCTAACAAAGAAAGTGGCAAGTCGGGCAGTCAGGGCGGCACCAAGAACCCTGGCAATTTCGCCAATGACCGGCAGAAAGCCTCCGAGGCTGGCCGTAAAGGCGGCCAGCAATCGGGCACCACTACCGACCGCAGCGAGTCGGGCCGCAAAGGTGGCCGCTCGTAAATGAAGCACGCAGTGCCGTTTGCGCGGCACTGCGTTTTTTATTCGCAGGAGGACAGCCCATGCGCCTGGTATCTACCGTTTGCCTGTTGAGCAGCCTTGCACTGCTTGGCGGTTGCTTTGACCGAGACACCGATCATCCGGCCGAAGACGCCGACCAAAGCAAGCCTTCCCTGCAAATGCAAAAACCCGATCAACCTGCACCGCAGCCAACCCCCGGCCCTGAGCCGATCCCCCAAGACAGCAAACGTCCGTAGTTGGGCAAGGAGTCAGGCATGACGGTGATGACCCGCAAGACTGACCTGCTGGTACCGGCCCAGAGCAGCAGCCTACAGCAGCGCTACCACGCCTTGCTGCAAGGCGGCAACGGCGCGCAGTGGCTTGCCGAGCAGTTGCAACGGGCCGCGCAAATGCCTGATGACCTGCCTGATGATCCGCAGCAACTGGCGCAGTGGAGCGCACACGCCGCTGCCCGGGTCGCGCGTGACTACGCTACCTATCTCCAACAGCGCCGCCAGGGCGAACCCCGGCGGTATTTCGCCAACCGGGCGCAGGCGCTGTGGTACTTGCAGCAAGTCGCTCCGACCAAGGCGGTCGATGGGGCCTGGTTGCACGGCACCTTGCACCAGTGGCGCGACCCACGCTACCACGGCCTGATCCGCACTTATCTGGAAGAGCTGGGCGACGGCGATTCGCGCTGTAACCATGTGTTGATCTACCAGCGCCTGCTCAGTCGCCTGGGTTGCCTTGAGTTGATCGCGCTGGACGAAGCCCGCTATCTACAAGGCGCCGTGCAATTGGCCTTGGGGCAGAACACCGAGCAGTTCCTGGCTGAAGTGATCGGCTACAACCTGGGCTACGAGCAACCGCCGCTGCACCTGTTGATCACCACCTACGAGCTGGCTGAGCTGGGTATCGACGGGCACTACTTCCAGCTCCACGTCACCATCGACAATGCTGCCAGCGGCCATGCCCAGCGCTCGATCCAGGCACTGCTGCACCTGTGTCCGCAATCAGATCCGCAGGCGTTCTACCAACGCGTGCGAGGCGGTTATCGCTTGAATGACCTGGGCGTTCCGGCCGCCGAGTTGATAGCCCGTTTTGACCTGCAAGGCGAGCTGTTCGCAGCCTTGGAGCGCAAGCGTGGGTTTGGCCAGTTCATGCACTCTGACCACTGCAAGCTGCAAGGCCGTACGGTCAACCAATGGCTGGCAGGCTCAGAGGCGATCGCCGAGTTCGTCCAAGCCATGCAAGCGCAAGGCTGGATAAAGCGCAATCAAGCGCCGGATCAGAGCCGCTTCTGGGGTTTGATCGAGGGCCCTTCGGCCGCCATGTTCGGGGTGTTCAGCGCCTACGAGAAGCAGCTTTGGTACGACTGGATTGCCGGTGACTGGCAAGGGCCCAAACCGCGCCGGCTGATACCCGGCAGCTGGGAGGCTGATTCATCCGTGCAACCCTCGGCGGCCGACCCGGCACTTGAGCCTATTGACGTACTGATCGAGCGGATGGCTGGCAACCGTCACGCATTGCCAGAAGGCCTGCTGGCGACCCAGGCGTATATCCGCGCCACCGGGCTTACCCAGGAGGGCGCGCACTGATGCAACTGTCCCAGGCGCAAACCCACGCCGACCAAGCCCTGCTCCAATTGGGCCAACGCCTACGCGCCGATGGCTACCGCTTTACCTGCGTCACGCCCGCCACCCATGCGCGCAACAACGCTCGCCCCGGCGCCGAGCAGGCGCACAATGTGCGCGATGTGTTTGGCTGGAGCCGACCGTTTGCCCCCTCGCTGGTGTCTGCCGATGAGCTGGCACTGCTACACAGTGCGCAGGTTGTCGAGCAGCAGGCTGAGCTGCTGCGCAGCAAGGTCCGCTGGTCGAACCTGGATGAGCTGCTGCTGGTGCACTCAGCCTATCCTACCGAGGCCAGTGACGCGGTGTTTTTCGGCCCGGACAGCTACCGCTTCGCCCAGGTCATTGGCGATCATCTACAACGCAGCCCCGAGCCGGTCCAGCACGCCGTCGACATCGGCTGCGGCGCGGGTATTGGTGCGCTGTTGATCGCCCAGGCCGCACCCCATGCGCAAGTCAGCGCGGTCGACATCAACCCCCTGGCGCTGCGCTACACCGCGATCAATGCCGCGTTGGCCGGGCTCAGCAACGTGTCGGTCGAGCCGAGCGACCTGCTCCAGGGGCTGACGGGCAGCTTCGACCTGATCGTCGCCAACCCGCCGTACATGCTCGATACCCAGCAGCGCCAGTATCGCCATGGTGGCGCTGCGCTCGGCGCTGAGCTGTCGATGCGGATCATCGAGCAAGCCTGCCAGCGCCTGAGCCTTGGCGGGACCTTGCTGCTGTACACCGGCGTTGCCATCGTCGAAGGTCGCGATGCCCTCCTGCAAGCTGCCCGCCAACGCCTGGCGGGGCCGCGCTGGAGTTGGCTGTATCAAGAGCTGGATCCGGATGTGTTTGGCGAGCAACTGCTTGAGCCTGGCTATGAGCAGGTCGAGCGCATCGCCGCGGTTGCCTTGCGCGTTACCCGCATTGGCTGACGGGCCATGTACCGGCCATGTACCTTTGGCATCGAGGAGGAATACCTGTTGGTGGACCTCGCCAGCGGTCGTGTGCTGGCCTCACCCTCGCCAGCGATAGCCCGGCGTTGCCGAGAAGTCGCCGGCAGCTACTTTGCCGAAGAAATGTTTCGCAGCCAGATCGAAATCGCCTCACCGGTGTTTGCCAACCTGCACCAGGCACGAAGCTTTTTCGTTGAATACCGGCAACGCCTGAACCAAGCACTGGCCGAGGAGGGCGCTGGCCTCTACTGCGCTGCCAGCCACCCCAGCGCCCATTGGCGGCGACAACGACCGCGGACCTCAACGCACTTTCGGCAGTTGTTCGACGACTATCAGCAGGTGGCCAAGCGCAGTCTGTTATCTGGCCTGCACGTGCATGTCGGCGTGCCGCCCGGCTGCGATCGCATGCAGTTGATCAACCGCGTGCTGTATTGGCTGCCGTTGCTGCTGGCCATGAGCACCTCTTCGCCGTTGTGGTGCGGGCAGAACACCGGCTACATGAGTTATCGGCGGGTGATCTGTGGCGAGTGGCCGCACATGGGGCTGCCCGAGCCCTTGGCCGACTGGGCCGCCTACCAGCGCTATCGCGCCTTGCACCAGCGCACCGGCGCCCTGGCCAAGGACGGCGCGTTCTGGTGGGCGATACGGCCCTCGCAGCGCTATCCCACGGTCGAGCTGCGCATTTGCGATGCCTGCCCGCAGCTGGAGGACGCGCTGGCCATCGCTGCTGTATTTCGTCATCTGGTCGAGCAGTGCGCCCTGGCGCATTACAGCCCCTTGCCACTCAGCCGTGAACAGCACTGGATTACCCAGGAAAACTACTGGCGCGCGCTGCGCTACGGCCGCCACGGCCAGTTCCTCGGCGTTCATCAGCAACAGCCGGTCACCGCCCAAGCCTGGCTGGCGCAATTGCGCAGCCAGCACCCACCGGATACCGCAGATGCCGAGCGAGCCTTCATCCATGGTCTGAACATCCTTGAGCACGGCACCAGCGCCGATCGCCAGCTCAGCTGCCTGGCAGAGGCGCGCGGTGCCGGGCTGGACAGCGCCAAGGCATTGCATCAGGTGGTCGCTCAGGTACTGGCCGAGGGCCGCAGCAGCGCCAGCGGCGCAAAACCGCTGCCATAGGGCAATACGAGTAAACCTTCGCGCCAGCGCGCAGTCAGTGCAAGTAAGAGCCCGCGAAAGCGCGGGTCAAGGAGGTGGCTGATGAAACTCCTCTGCCTACTGCGTGGCTGCCAGTGGCGCACCACGCTCAGTGGTGAAATTGCCGGGCTGCAGTGCCAATGCTGCGAGCGTTGCGGCGCCTTGCGCTACTGCCAATCTGGCCAAACCTGCCAACCCTAGGAGCTGACCGACCATGGCCCGGGCAATCTGGAAAGGCGCGATCAGCTTCGGCCTCGTGCACATCCCTGTCACCCTCAACACCGCCGTGCGTACCGAGCGGGTCGATTTCGACTGGCTGGACAAGCGCAGCATGGATCCGGTCGGCTACAAACGGGTGAACAAGGCCACCGGCAAGGAAATCGACAAGGACAACATCGTCAAGGGCGTGCAGTACGAGAAAGGCCGCTACGTGATCATCAGCGAAGAAGAAATCCGCAATGCCCGCCCGGAAGCGACCCAGACCATCGACATCTTTTCGTTCGTCGAGGCCAGTGACATTCCCTTGCAGCACTTCGATACCCCCTACTACCTGAGCCCAGACCGGCGTGGCGGCAAGGTCTATGCCTTGCTGCGCGAAACCTTGGAAGGCACCGGCAAGGTGGCCCTGGCCACGGTGGTCTTGCACACCCGGCAACACTTGGCGCTGCTGCGGCCGCTTGAGGATGCGCTGGTGATGATCACCTTGCGCTGGCCCGAGGAAGTGCGCGGCATCGATACCCTGGAGCTGGACAAGAGCGTGACCGACAGCAAGCTCGACAAGCGTGAGCTGGACATGGCCAAGCGGCTGGTGCAGGACATGAGCGGGCCGTGGAACCCCGACGAATATCACGATGCCTTCCGCCAGACCATCATGGACCTGGTCGAAGAAAAGGCCAGCAAAGGCAAGATCAGCGTGGTGGAGAAAGCCGAAGGCGAGGGCGCTTCGAAAGGCGCCGATATCATCGACTTGACCGAGCTGCTCAAACGCAGCCTGGGTGGCAAGGGGGCGCCTGCGCCGAAGAAGAAGGCTGCACCGGCCAAAGAAACTGACAAGAAACCAGCCAAGCGCACGCGCAAGGCTTCTTGATCTTATGGGGACTGTATCGGCCTCTTCGCGGGCAAGCCCGCTCCCACAGGGATCTAGGTGTTCTCCAGTGCGCGCTGTGCTTGTGGCTCCAATGACCTGAAAACACCGCGATCCCTGTGGAAGTGGGCTTGCCTGCGAAGAGGCCAGCACAGCCCCTCAACACTCACACAGTAATCTAGTTGTTCTCCAGTGCGCGCTGTACTTGCGTCTTCAAAAGGCACAGCCCAGACCTGAAAACACCACGATCCCTGTGGGAGCGGGCTTGCCCGCGAAGAGGCCAGCACAGCCCTCAACACTCACACAGTAATCTAGGTGATTTCCAGTTTGCGCTGTGCTTGCGTCTTCAAAAGGCACAGCGCAGATCTGAAAACACCGCGATCCCTGTGGGAGCGGGCTTGCCCGCGAAAAGGCCAGCACAGCCCCTCAAACACTCACAGTTTCCAACCCCGCCAGATAATCCCCAAAGCCTTCGCGGGCACGGCTGTCCCGCCGGCTACTGGTCGCGACACTGTGCTTGGCCGTCCAGACGATCTGCGCTCCGTGGGCTTCCAACGCACGTACCAGATGCACATCTTCATGCGCCGGCAACGGCGCGAACCCGCCCACTTTTTCATACGCCTTGGCGCACACGCCCAGGTTCGCCCCGTGGATATGCCGATGCCCCTCACGCGCTTCATAGCGGCTGCGATACAGCTCGCGCAACGCCGCCTTCTGCCAGGGCTGCCAACGCTCGATGTGCACGGTGCCGCACACCGCATCCGCGGCACAGGCGAGCTGCCACAACAGCCAATGACTGGGCACGCGGCTGTCGGCGTCTGTACAGGCCAACCACGAGGCGCCACGTTCAAGCATCAGCGCCGCCCCGGCACGCCGGGCAACGCCCACGTTACCCGCATCGACGGCGAGCGTGTCGACCCCATGGCGCCTCGCAATGGCGGCACTGCCGTCGCTGCAGCGATCGAGCACGACCAACACCTCGACCCGATGGCCTGCCTGCTCGGCCAGCAGAGCGGCGGCCTTGACCGATTTCAGGCATCGCCCCAGACGCCGGGCTTCGTTATGCGCGGGGATGATCACTGCAATCATTCGCACCTCTCATCCAGGTCGACCACGCTGGGCTGACATGACCAGTATTCGAGCAGAAAATCGGCTTCTTCATGGCGAAGCACGGGGTACAGCGGCAAATGCTTGGCCAGCAGGTCATGCACGTGGCGGCCATCCTGCGGGCAACCGGCAATCGGATGGCGCCAATGACAAGCCAGCAGGCCGCCGTCGTAGTCAAGGCTGGCGACCGATTGCTCGATGACTTGCAGCCAATCGGTCGGATCCAGGTAATAACCCACTTCACTCAACACGATCAGGTCGAAGCGTTGCCCCGGCCAGTCTGCGGGCAGGTGGCCTTGTTCGACGCGGGCATGATCCACTCCGGCCAGTCGCTCACGGGCAAGGTTCACTGCGGTGGGGTCGAGGTCCTGGCACAGCAAGCTGGCACAGCGATCGGCCAGCAATACGCTGAGTTCGCCATTGGCGCAGGCCGGCTCGAACACTCGCTCGTAGCATTGGCGTGGCAGGCTGGCCATGACCAGGTCGCGCTTGCGCCGCTCGTACCAGCGGGTGCGAAAGGCCCAGGGGTCATCATTACCGGCATACAACTGGGCGAAGTACTGCGCATCGAGGCTCATAGGAATACCAATTCGAAAGGTTGCAGTAGGCAATCGAGCAAACGTTGGGGCAGCACCGCTGGCGTGTCGCCGTCAGGCTGCAACTGGCTGGCATGGGCGGCGAGCGCCTGACGCTTACGGGCCACAAGGGCCTCACCCAACTGGATACGATGCGCTCGTGGCCAGGGCAGGCGGGGGTCGTCTGGGGTCGCCCAGTGCCAGGCCCATACCGGCACCTCGGCCAGCTGCGCCTTGCGCGCCAGCGCCGCTTGAGCGGCAGCACGGCCAACCGCCTCGTGATCGCAATGGCCATCGTTGCGCCAAGTGGTCAGGAGCAGGTCGTCGGGCTTGAGCAGCTGGTTCAGGTGATTGACCAGAAACGCCTCGTCGCGGGACAGGGCGCCGTCTTTGAGGTTCAGTCGCCGCCAGTCCAGGGTATTGAGGTCCAGTTCCAGTTGTTGCAAGGCATGGCGACTCTCCAGTGGGCGCTGGCGGCGCAGGCGATGCTCGGTCCATTGTGTCGAATGTGGGTGACTGCCTTCGCCATCGGTGACCGAGATCAGCACCAGCTCCTGTTCACGGCCCTTGAAGCTGGCCAGCAAACCGCCAGCCATGAGGATTTCATCGTCCGGGTGCGGCGCCACCAGCACCAGGCGGCGGCCTGGCGGACATAGCTGCTGGGGGGCGATCCAACTGGCCCGGGCCAGGTGCGCAGAGTGTTGCCAGTCGGCCCACGGGGTGCCAGTGCTGGACTGGATCAGGTTTTCGCTCATAGTTGCCAGGCTCCTGTTGGCAGCTGCGCCAGCTGTACGCCAAGGGCAGCCAGATCGCGTTCGGCATGGCTTTGCCGCAGATAGACCGGCAGGTCGGCGCTGAGCCTGGCGAAGTGACTGTTGCGGCAGAACGGGGTGGCGCCAAGGGCGCGGCCGACGTGCTGGATCACGCAGTCCACCGCCTGCTCGACTTGGGCGCGGGTGCGGCGTACCTGCAAACTGGCGTCCGCCATCGGCTGCTGGTCGATCCAGCCGGCACATTCGCGCAGGGCGGCGCTGGCACCCAGGAGCGCCGCATCTACAGCGCCAAGGTGGGCAGCGGCGTGCGGCTCGGGGCTCGGCTTTGCGCAATGCGCACGCAAATACCCAGCGAGCGCCTGCGCCGCGCCATACCAGCACGCGGCGATCCCTGCGCCGCCGTGCCAGAACCCAGGGCGGGCCAGGTACTGACCCGGTTGGCCCACCGCGGTGCCAAGCGAGTCGTCGAAGAGGATATCGGCGCTGGCAGTGCTGGCCATGCCCACCGCCTGCCAATGATCCGCCGCAAGAGTGAGACTGGGATCGGACAAATCGATGGCCACCAGTTGCGGCTGCTGATTCTGGTCCCAGGCCGTGATCAACGCGCGGTCGATCTGCAAGGCACCCGAACACCAGGCCTTGCGCCCGCGCAGACGCAGCTGGTCGCCGGCACGGTCGACGATCTCTACCCGAGCATCGGGCGGCTCAGCGGCGTACACCCCCCAGATGCCATCATCTGCCAGTTCCGGTGCACCGCATTCGGCCAGAATCGCCAGGGCGTCGGTGTGCCCTTCGTAGAGCTTGGCCAGTGCCAGGTCGCAGCCAGCGACTTGCGCCAGGATCTGCCAACGTTGCAGGGTCTGGCCTTGACCTGGCAACGGCAGCACATCCAGATGATCGGCCTGCAGCGCGCGCATCAGCTGCGCCAGCTGATCCTCGATCAGCAGCGGCTGCTTGCGCTCGGCGAATGCCTGTAGCAGGCCTTCCAGGCGCGGTGGGGCAAGATGTGAAAAGGTATTCATGTCTGCGACTCCATGCTCATGTTCTTCTTCCAGCCGCGCAGGTTCATGGCTGCCAGGCAGAACTGCAGCACGATCAGCGCCCAGGCCTGGATCTGCCAGCCCCACAGCACCCACAACACGTTGCTGGTGATAAAGCAGCAAAAACCCAGTCGCCGCCGCCCGGGCTGGCGCGAGCCAATGCACCAGGCGGCCAGTACGGTCAGGAGCATGGCGGGCCATTGCAGCATGTCGATCCAGCGTTCCATTAAGTCAACCCCAGCTGCTTGCGCATCCGCGCGGTAATCATCTGGCGGGTTTTGCCTAACTGCGCCCAGGGGTCATCGACCTCGGCCAGACGCTCGCGAATAGTGCTGATAGTCCATTGATTGGCGGCCTTGAGCTGGGTCAGCTCTTCGCGCCAGATCGGCACCGAGACCGGTAGCCCTTCGCGCGCGCGCAGCGAATAGGCGCACGCGGTGGTGGCGCCTTTGCCGTTGCGCAGGTAGTCGATGAAGATCCGTCCGACGCGGTTTTTCGGCCCGGACACCGCACTGAGCCGATCCGGAAACAGCTTGGCCAGGTAGTCGACGATGGCGTGACTGAAGTCCTTGACCTGGTCCCAGCTGTCGCGCCGGCTCAGCGGTATGACCAGGTGCATGCCCTTGCCGCCGCTGGTCTTGAGGAACACCTTCAAACCCAGCTCATCGAGCAGGGTCAGGGTCAACTGGGTCGCCTCGACCATCGATTTCCACGGCAGCGCAGGGTCTGGGTCGAGGTCCAGGACGAACCGATCGGGCTTGTCGAAATCCTTGTCGGTGGCGTTCCAGGTGTGCAGTTCGAGCATGTTCATCTGCACCGCGCCCAGTAACGAGTCAGGCCGATTGAGGACCATCGCCGCCTGGCCCGCCTCGGCTTTTTCGTAACTGAGCACGCCTGGGATGTGCAGCTGGCCGGCATTTTTTTGAAAGAACAGCTCGCCGCTTAGCCCCTCAGGGGCGCGGACCAGCGCCACGGGGCGGTTTTTCAGCTGGGGCATGAGCCACTTGGCGACGTCAGCGTAGTACTCGGCGATCTCGCGTTTGGTCACACCCGTGGTGGCGTCGATGACCCGCTCGGGGTGGGTCAGGTGCAGGTCGCTCAAAAGCGTGTTCTCCTTGTTCTTGGCGGTTTTGTTCGCCGGGCGTTCCAGGTCGATCGACTGCGCCGGCTTGTCGTCGCGAAGGCCATGAAACACCGCATGGCGCACCACGCCGTCGCGGGTCATCTGGGCATAGGCGACCTCGGCCAGCAGCGTCGGCTTGAGCCAATGCACGCCACGCGCCTCGGCGCCTGTGGGTGGCTTGGCCAGGGCGGATTTGCCGACCTCAAGGGGCTTGAGCCGGGCATGAATACTGGCCAGGGTGGTGGCGGTGAACCCGGTGCCGACCTTGCCGGCATAGCGCAGCGCGCCGCTGTCGCTGTCATGCAGCGCCAGCAGCAAGGCGCCGAAGCCACTGCGGCTGCCCTTGGGATCGGTGTAGCCGACGATGACGAATTCCTGGCGCTGTTGGCACTTGAGCTTGATCCAGTCATTGCTGCGGCGGCTGACGTAGGGGCTGTCCAGGCGCTTGCCAATCAGCCCTTCAAGCCCCAGGCGGCAAGCACTGTCGAGCAACGACTGCACCGGCTCATCGAAATCGGCGGAAAAATTGAGCACATCGCTGCGATCTTTCTTCAACAGCTTGGCAAGCTGCTCACGACGCGCCTGCAGCGGCGCCTGGCGCAGGTCCTGGCCATCGAAGAACGGCAGGTCGAACAGGTAGTAGCTGATCTGCTCGTCGCGCTCGGTGTCGAAGGCGTTCTGCAACGCTTGAAAATCAGCCACGCCGTTGTCGCCAGTGACCACCATTTCGCCGTCGAGCCAGGCGGACTTGAGCTTGAGCTTGCGCAGCGCCTGCACCTGATGCGGCATCTTCGCGCTCCAGTCATGGCCGTTGCGGGTGAACAGGCGCACGTCCTCGCCATCGATGCGGGCCAGAATCCGGTAGCCGTCGAATTTCACCTCATAGTGCCAATCGCCGCTGGGTGGGGAGTCGACCAGGGTCGCCAGTTGCGGCTGCAAATGATCAGGCAACGCTGTCTTGGCTGTAGAGCTGGCGCGCTTGCGGCTGGCCGCGGGGCGCTTGGCCGGTTGGTCGGCGACCTTGGCGCGCCGGGACACCAGCGTGCGATCACTGAGCACGCTATCAGGTTGCGCCTCGACGATGCTGTATTCGGCTTCGCTACGCGCCTCGTCATCATGCGACTTGACCAGCATCCACTGCTCTTTCTTGCCTGCCAGATGAGTGCGAAACAGGTTCCACACCCCGGAGAGCTTTTCTCCTTGCAAGCGAAAACGCAGCTTGCCCTTGGCGTAGCTGGCATGCGGATCGCCTTCGGGCTCCCAGATGCCGCGGTCCCAGACGATCACATCGCCCGCGCCGTAGTGCCCCTCGGGGATATTGCCCTCGAAATCGGCGTAATCGAGCGGGTGATCTTCGACGTGCACGGCCAGGCGCCGGACCTTCGGATCCAGAGACGGCCCCTTGGGGATGGCCCAGCTTTTCAGCGTGCCATCGAGCTCCAGGCGAAAGTCGTAGTGCAGGTGGCTGGCATCGTGTTTCTGGATGCAGTACTGCAAGGCATGCACCTGCTTGCCGCGCTGGCGCTTGCCAGCAGGCTCAGGGGTAGCGCTGAAGTCGCGCTTGCGTTGGTACTCCTGCAAGGGTTTGGCCATGGCCGGCTCCGGGACGATTCGCGGGTCTCTAGAGGTGGGAGAGGCCGGCGCCAGACAGAGTTCAATCTGTTGGCAGGCGCCACCTGGCAGAAACTCTGAATCATTGCCAGGGGTTGGCAGTCGACCGAATGAACCCTTTGCCGGAGAACCAAGATGGCCCAGCCAGATGATCGGAAAAACCGCCCTCAGGTCGAGATCGACGACACCGAGGACCGTATGGGCAGCGTCCACGAACTGGATTTCGACGAGCGCAATGACCAGCGCCGAGGCCGCATTGGCGATGAGCGTCCGGCACGCGAAGTGGACCACGAATACCCCGCCCGGCGCGTTGCCGAGAGTGGCATGACCGGCGGTGAGGCGCTGAGCGACAGCCTGCACGAGGACAACGTCACCCTCGACGACCTTAGCCCCGACACCTTGTATGACGAGACCGGTGCCCGCGATGCCGATGAACTGGGTGACGGCGATGGCCCGGCTGATCAAACCCTGCGCGAAGTCGAGGCCAATGAGATTGGCGGTGGGATTGGCCTGGATGAAGCAGAGCTGGCC